>Ga0157369_10000013_pt1 | contig 271086 bp, 325 predicted proteins | sample C25metaG_FD_113461 | JGI IMG/M metagenome (GOLD analysis project Ga0157369, IMG submission 113461) | Corn rhizosphere microbial communities from Kellogg Biological Station, Michigan, USA - C2-5 metaG | ecosystem: Host-associated > Plants > Roots > Rhizosphere > Soil | place: USA: Michigan... | reverse complement strand
GATGCACCGGTTGTGGCCGGCGGCGGCAACCTCGGGTGGCGGTTCATCCGTGATGGCTGCGAAGGAGAGCAGGTCCGGGGCCTTGCCGTTCGTCCAGCGCGACCACAAGCAGGCGACGAGCATCGTATGCTGCGGGTTCGGCTCGAACTCCAGTACCACGTTCTCTTCCTGTTCGCCGTCGGCAAGTTCCCGGTGCTCCAGGTTGTGACGCTTCACATTCTCGAAGAACCGGTCCGCGAGAAGGATGCCGTGCGTGTGGCCAAACAACGGCTTCCAGAAGCCCTCCAGGTTGTCCATGCGCGAGTTATAAACGCCCGGGAACCGCTGGTCGTAGTTCGCGGGTTTGCCGGCAATGCGGCACAGGTATCTCATCGGCTTGACGATGGGTCGGCCGTTCTCCATCACCAGCACCGGCGCATAGTGGCCTGGAAAGATGCGTGCGTCGCGGTCCTTCGGCGTAGTACGGCGGAGGTCGTCGAGCCGGCGCAGGGTCCAGTCAATCTTGTCGGTCGCGATGCGCTGGCTCTCGGAAGCCGCCTTCGTCACCTTGGTCTGCAAGGCACGCTCCGCCTTGGCCAGCCGCTCGCGCTGCTTGAAGAGGTCCTGCTCGAGCTGCGTCACCTGCTGGGCGTTGAACTCGTCGATGAGGGTCTTGACCTTGCGCTCGGCGTCCGTCGCCGGGTGCACGAACGCGTCCTCGATGCCTTTCGGCACCTTGGCCTTGCTGCCCTGCACGCGCTCGAAAAACAGTTCAGTGAACGCGACGATGTCGATGTCCGCGCCAAACCTTTTCACGTACTTCCGGTAGTCCGCCTCAATCTGGGCCGAATAGCACACGATAGTCTCCGATGAACAGGCTGAACCGATGATAGCAACAGCAGTCGACCATGTCGCACTGCCAGCGCCATCACTCTGCGGGAACAGTTCGTGCGAGACCGCTGGGCGGCTGGAATCCCCGTTTTCGGGCTGAGATGCTACTCTCGATATTCGGCCGCGCAGTCCGCACGCCGAGGAGAATCACATGCCAGCCCGTTCAATTGCCTCGCTCTCCTTGTCATTCGGCCTTGTGAGCATTCCCGTTCGCCTCTATTCAGCCACGGAATCATCCACAACCGTCAAGTTCAACCTGCTCGCGCCAGATGGCTCGCGCGTCGAGCAGCAGTACGTCTCGAAAAGCACGGGACAAAAGGTCGAGCGCGCCGCCATGCAAAAAGGGTACGAGTTCGAGAAGGACCGCTTCGTCGTATTTGCCAAGGATGAGCTGAAGGCGCTGGAAGAAAGCCCCAGCCATATCGTGGAAATTCTCGCTTTTGTGCCGGACAGGGCCGTGGACCCCATCTACTATGACAAGGCGTATTTCATCGCACCCGACAAGCGCGGCGGGAAGCCGTACAGCCTGCTGCTGCAGGCACTGCGGGAAAGCCATCGGTGTGCGCTCGCGAGCTGGAACAACAAGGGCAAAACCTACATCGTGCAGGTGCGCCCAACCGACGACGGTCTCGTGTTCCAGCAGTTGCTTTGGGGCGACGAGGTGCGCTCGCTGAAGGACCTGAACATCGAACACGTTCCGGTCTCTGATGCCGAGCTTCAGCTGGCCAAGAAAATCATCGAGCAGGGAGCGGTGGACACGTACGACCCAAACCAGTACGAGAACGCGGAGAAAAAGCGCGTGCTCGCCGCCATCGACGCGAAAATCGCGGGCAAGCAGATTGTCGCGCCTGCAGAGGAGCTGGAGCCCGCCGGCGGGCAGGTCATCGACCTCATGGAAGCCCTGCGCGCGAGCCTCTCGCGCGGCGGCAAGGCTGCTGCGCCGGCCGCTAAGGCTGTTCGGACGGCCGCCGCTGAACCCACGCCGGCAAAACCGCGGAAGACCGTCAAGCGCGCGGAATCCACCCCTGCGGCCGCTCCTGCAAAACGGGCCCGCCGGTGACCCGTCGCTCGCCCGCGCACGGCTATTCTCTGCGCGACCTCCAGTCGCTTCTGGGCGTCTCGCGCCGGGTGCTTTCGAGCCTGATTGAGGCCGGATTCATTGCGCCGTCGCGGGGCCGGCGCAATGAATTGCGTTTCAGTTTCCGGGATGTCGTGCTCTTGCGCACCGCCGTCAGGCTGCAGTCGGCTCGTATCCCGTCTCGCCGAATCCTGCACGCGCTTTCCAGGCTCAGGGGCGAAATCCCCGAAGAGGCTCCGCTCTCCGGTGTACGGCTCAACACAGTTGGCGATGCAATAACGGTACGCACTGGCGCTACACAATGGGATGCAAACTCAGGGCAGATGCTGCTCGACTTCGGGGATGACGAGACCCGAGGCGGCGTCACCTTTCTGGACAGCGCCCCCGCAAGTCTCAAGGCGCGTGAGAAGCAGGCTGCCGACTGGTACGCGCTCGCCGAGCAACTCCAGGAAACAGACGTGGAGGGCGCTGAAAAGGCGTATCGCAAGGCGCTCGAACTTTCGCCCGAACCGAACTTTCACGCCTATGCCAATCTCGGCGCGCTGCTGGCCCGGGACGATAATCGCTGCGCCGACGCGCTGGCCGTCTTCGACGCGGCACTCGAGCACTTCGCGGATGAGGAACTGCTGCATTACAACCGCGCGGTGCTCCTGGAGCACATGGACCAGCTCGAGGCGGCGGCGAACAGCTATCTGCGCTGCATCGAACTGAATCCGCACACCGAGGAGCCCGTCTTCTATCGAGCCGTCATCCTGGAAGAACTGGGCCGCGCCGATGAGGCAGTGCAAGCGTACATTCAATGCCTGCAACTGAACCCGGCACACGCGGAAGCGCTCCAGCACCTTGAGCGGCTCATCGCCCGGCCCGGCGTCGACCTGCAGTCCGTCATCCGGCACCTGAGCGCGCTCCGCCGTTCGACGGTCTAGCGCCGTTGTGCGGGACAGGCCCAAGCGCGCCCATCCTCGAGAAACGACACAAGTCCTATGCCCGCCGCCACAATGCCGGCCCGTGTCAGGCCACAGCTCGCTACCGCAGCAAGGCAGCCGCCGGCCCACGGCAACTGGACCTACCAGATAAAGTTCGACGGATACCGGATGCTTGTCCGCATCGACGATGGCGACATCCGGTTTTTCACGAAAAACGGCCATGACTGGACCGACCGGCTGCCCCGTCTGCACGATGCGCTGGGTACGCTTGCGGTCCGGAATGCCTGGCTCGATGGCGAGATTGTCGTGCTGAACGCGGCTGGCCGGCCGGACTTCAATGCCCTGCAGAACGCCTTCGACCGGCGTAGCACCGCGCGTATTGTCCTGTTCGTCTTCGACCTGCTGTGGCTCGATGATGTGGACCTGCGGCCGCTGCCCCTGAGCGAGCGCAGAACACGACTCGTCGCGTTGCTCGGAGACAAGGAAGGGCCGGTGCTGCGGCTCGCCGATGATTTCTCTGCCGACGACGTGCAGTCACTGCTCGCTTCCGCGCGCCGGATGCAGCTCGAGGGCCTGATGGGCAAGCGGCTCGATGCACCGTACCGGTCCGGCCGCGGCTCGGATTGGATAAAGCTGAAGACCGGCCTGCGCCAGGAGTTTGTCATCGGCGGTTTCACGCGAAAGCGGGGCACCGTGTCAGGTGTGCATGCGTTGCTGCTCGGCGTGCATGAGCTGGATGGCTCCCTCCGCTATGCAGGCGGCGTGCAGCCCTACCTGCCGCCATCGAAGGCCGCGGCGTTCTATCGGCAGGCGCTCCCGCTCGCGCGGCCCGCGCCGCCATTCAAACCTGCGCCGCTTCTCGAGCAGGGCCGCGACTATTACTGGGTCGAGCCAGAGTTGGTCTGCGAAGTCTCGTTTGTCGAGTGGACCCCGAGCGGAGAGATTCGTCATCCTATCTTTCACGGGCTGCGCACGGACAAGCCCGCCCGCGAAATCGTTGTCGAGACATCCATCGACGTGGACGCGTCGGCGGCGCAAGAGCAGGACGCGTCTGCGCAAATCGCTGCGGCGCCGCGCGGCGCGCCGGTCGTGTGTGGCATCCGGATTAGCAATCCCGGTCGCGTCGTCGATGACAGCGCCGGCCACACGAAGCTCGAGGTCGTGCGCTACTACGAAGCCATCGCGGAATGGGCACTACCGTACCTGCGCAACCGGCCGCTGTCGGTCGTGCGCGCGCCGGAGGGTATCGCGGGCGAGCTGTTCTTCCAGAAGCACGCGGAGCAGTCGAAGATTCCCGGCGTCGAGGAGCTGCCGGCCGAATTCCATCCGGGACATCAGCCGCTTCTCGTGGCCAATACCCGGCAGGCGCTGGTCGGTCTGGCCCAGATGGGTGTCGTCGAGCTGCACGCTTGGAATGCCGTCGCGCCGGACCTGGCGCACCCTGACTGCGTCATTTTCGACCTGGACCCGGACCCGGCGTTGCCGTGGAGCACGATGAAGGAAGCGGCGATGTTCGTGAAGGTCGTGCTCGACGAGCTGGGCCTCGAGTCATTTCCGAAAACCAGCGGAGGCAGGGGGCTGCACCTCGTCGTGCCGCTCTCCGCGCAGCTGGACTGGGCGGAGGTCAAGGCGTTCTCGAAAGCGGTCGCTCAGCACATGGCGAAGGTGCTGCCTTCACGATTTTCAGCGGTGTCGGGGCCGAGGAACCGCGTGGGCAAAATCTTCGTCGACTACCTGCGCAACGCCAGGGGTGCGACGTCCGTAGCCGCGTTTTCCGTGCGCGCGCGGCCCGGCATGGGCGTGTCGATGCCCGTTGCGTGGGACGAGGTGCCGATACTCAAGAGTGCCAGCCAATGGGACATGCGAGCAGCGGTCGCACGCCAGCGCGGGCTCGGCGGCGATGTCTGGGGGAACTACTGGACTGTGCGGCAAAGCATCACGGCTGCCATGTGCGACGCCTTGGGCATGCGCCTGGCCGGCACCTAGTGCGGGGCCCGCTGGGTCAGGGCTGATTCGGCTTTCGTCAGCAGCAGATGGTGCTGTAGCTGCTCTTCGACCCAGGCAGAGCGGTTCGGGTGGGTATCCGGCTTCGAGTTCGCAAACTCGTGAATGAGCTGTCTGACCTGTTTGTCGCCGCCGACCGCGGCCGCCGTGCTGGCGAGAAGGTCCTTGCGCAGCGACAGCGACGTCTTCGCCCCGGCGATATAGACCGCAACCTGCTTGCGCAGTCCGGCCTGCGTGCGTCGCGCCGGCGGCGCCAGCTCCTGCAGGACCTCCTTCAAGGCGTCCTTCATCTGCGCCTTCAGGTCGGGTGCTGTCGTTTCGGGCGGCGCGGCCAGGGTGGCGTGAATGACTTCCGAATACTCGTTGATGAAATCGGTGATGGACGCACCGGTGGCACCAGACTGCACCAGCAGTCTGACCGCTTCTCCAAGGAGAAGCTTTCCACGGGGGTCCTTTATCTCAGCCATGCGGAATATTACCAGTTTCGGGGTTGGAATAAACCGCGCGTATTCCGCGTGTTCCAGCGGCAATGGAATACGCTCGCTTATGCCGAGACGTCACCTTTGGTGACGGAATACGCATTCCTTATGCGCCGATGCTACCTTTGCGCGTATTCCAGCCATCGGTGAAGCGGGCTCAGCGTCTCGACCAGGCAGGCGGTTTGGGTTTTCTGGTTTTTTCTACTCAACACGGACATCCTGGTTGCTATAGTTCCAGAACAACTTCCAGTAGTTTCAGGCTAAAAAAGCCCTGTAAAATCAGATAATTACGCGTTCAATGGTGGCATCGTCGCATAGGTGAGGTGGCAGGCCTGCGTGTTTGGGTGGCGGTCCTGCATACGCTAGGTGCCGGTTCGGCGTCGTGAAGTGGCCGTTTTGCAGCAAGGCGGCCGGCTCGCATAAGGTGGCATCCTCGCATAAGCGGCGCCGTTCCCCATGGTGGCACTCGCGCATAAGGTGGCAGTTTGGAATAAGGCAGACTGCTCTTGCCCTGGCGGTGGCAACGAGCCAGTAGCCAGGTGCGCCTGTGGCGATGATATGATGGCGGCACAATAACAGACGCTGCCACCATAGGAAGTCGTAGTGAAAAAGCAAAACCCGCCAGAGCAACACACCGATGATACCGGGCGCCCGGCTGACCCGGAGACGGCCGGCGGGGAGCCGCTGGTGCGCATCGTTGCCGATAGCGCGGATGCCCTGGACTACGAGGTGATGGAGCAAGAGGCGGCGCGCGCGCCTCTCGGCGGCCTTTTCCACTCTGACGAACTGCTGCTTCCAGAGAAGCAGAACACCTACCGCAAGCCGGTTGCCGCCATCCACTCGATTCCCGCCCAGCGGGACGCCTCGCTGAAGCTCTCCGCGCGCAAGCTGATGGAGGCGCTGCCGCTGTCGGTCCAGCTTGACCTTCGCTCGCGCAGCAAGGAGGAGGCGCAGGAACTGGTTCGCAAGATTCGGGAGGACCGCGCGACGCCCCTTTTCGAGATTCGCACCAAGGAACTCGGGCGCCTGGCGGGGCTTACCGTCACGAACATGGAGCGCATCCACGACACGCTGGCCGAAATGGTCGGCTTCCCGTTCATCTGGAACGTGCTGGGCGAGGACGGCCAGGCTGAATACGAGACCGTCGCGCCGTTCCTGATTCGGCGGGACAAGGGCGTCGGCAAGAAGCTCGGCTACACACGTTTCGCGTTCGAACCGGAGATTCTGCTCTGGTTTCTCGAGCCGCAAATGTGGGCGAACCTGTCCTGGGCGGTGATGAGCGGCATTGGCCGCAGCAACGGCCCCGGACAGGAGGCGGCTTTCGGCCTGTATCAGAACATCTGGCGCTACATCGGTACGACCGCCAAGGTGACGCCGGCCTTCGACGTGGCCATGCTCATCTCGCTGGTGATTGGGCGCAGCCGCTTCGTGAAGGAAGACGCGAACGGCATCAAGCACGTCGTCGACTACAAGGACTTCAAGCGCCGGTATCTGATTCCCGGGCTGGCCATCCTGAACGCACATCCCGCGCTCAACCACACCGTTGAGATGAAGGAGGACAAGTCCGGCCGCAAGGTGGTGCGTCTGCGGTTCAAGTTCGTGGAGAAAGTGCAGGGCTCGTTCGACTTCCCGTTGGGCTGGCCGCCGGCGGCGCTCAATCAGCTCGAGGAGCTGGGCTTTTCGGAAAAGGAAATCACGACTGTGAGCCAGCTGCACCTCTACGAACAGGTCGCGGAGGCGCTGAAGCGGCTGCCCGCCGCTGAGCAGCGCGTGCGCGCGAAGGGCTCCAAGGTTTACTCGCGGAAGGCATTCTTCAACGGCATCCTGGCCAATGTCGCCAATGGCGAGGCGCAGACCGCGGAGGAGGACGCTAAGCTCCTGAAGGAAGCGGAGCAGCGCCAGCAGCAGGAGGCCGAGGCCCAGCGGATGAAGGCCCTCCAGTCGAAGTTCAGCGCGCACCAGCGCGGTCTCATTGCGGCCGAACTGCAGAACCTGCCTGCGGACGAGCGGAACAGACTCACGCATGCTCATCTCGCGGCCCGGCCCGAAGACCGCATCATGTTCAAGGCCGGAGGTGAGCTGCACACGCCGTACCTGGTCCTGTTCTGCAAATGGCTGGAGGCGGCTCATCCCGAGCAGTACGCTGCGTGGCTGCCGGAGCAGAAAGACGCGAACTTCCAGTCATGGCTCGTCTGGCAGCTCACCAACCGGTGACCGGTCCGGCGCTCTAATTTCCCGCGCGCGGCAGCGTCATTGGCTCGCTTCCGTGAGCGTCTTTCGTCCTATACGGGGTGCAGGTCAAACCCACCCCTTGATAGGACAACCCATGGACATTCATCTCGTCAAAATCGACTCCGACATTTGCGAAGACGACTTCGCAGCAGGTGAGGGCGACAGCACCGGCTGTGGTTACAACGGTCTGGCAATCGGCAAGACGTTCCCCTTGATGAAGGAGATGCTCGACTACCTGGCTTCGTACTTCTGCCTCAGCGACAAGGAGGCCGACTACGAAAAGGAACCGGGCAGACTGCTCACCGCAAAGACGGTTGCTGACCATACCGCAAGCCAGAATGGCGGCTGGTTTCAGGCGACGCCGCGGGAAGTGGCGGCCTGGCGCAAGGGGGCGATGAAGCTCTTCTCGGAGAACTTCACCATCCACTACCACTACGTCGCACACTGAGCGGGGAGCGAAGACATGGTCAGCTCCATCTACCACGAAGCGCTCGAGCACGAAGTCGCATTCCGGCTGAAACTCGGCATGGTCAAGGTGACGCTCAAGGAACTCGAGGAGAAAATCCGCGCCATCGGCTACCGCTTCAACCGTGACATGGACTGCAAGTCGCTGGCACGGTACATGAGCGGCGAGCGCGTCGGCCAGTCGTATCCGAGCCACGCACTCAAGCCGGTGCAAATCGACAATGGCATGTCCTGGGCGCACATCGACGCGCGCCGGGATGCAAACTTCGATGCGCTCAAGGTGCTGCGCGACAGCCATTTCGCCGTCAATGGCGGGCATATCTGCGAGTGGTAATCGTTTCCTCCCGCCTGGCGCGTGTCGCCGGCATCTCCGCCTCCCGGTCTCCGGGAGGTTTTTTTCGTGCCTATACGGAACGCGGTACGTTTACAGGGCGGGCGACGCTTTGTATCATGCTTTCTCAAGCATTCTGAGAATTCTCAATGTCAGCGAGTAACCATGAGAAAGCCCCGGTCGACCCGTGGCATTACCCGCGGCCTGAGCTGGCCCGTTCCTATCTTGACGCGTTCGGTCTGGGCCTGACGTCCGCGCGGGGCCTCTTCGCCCGCCGCCGCATGGGCAAGACGGAGTTTCTGTGCAAGGACCTGCTGCCGGCGGCCGTCGAGCATGGCATTCTCGTCGCCTACACGAATCTCTGGGACACCTCGACGCCAGATATCGCGCTGGTTTCGGCGCTGGCCGAAGCGCTGGAGCCGCGTGGACTGCGCGCGGTGCTCGCCGCCCTGGGCAAGCCGGTCCGGAAAATCAAGGTAGGCGGGAAGATTCCAGGCGCGGAGGGCTCCATCGAGGCCGAGCTGGCGCAGCTCGACGCCGACAGCTCGGCGACGATGCGCGAGGTTCTCCGGCAGCTGGACCGGCAGCAGAAGCCTTTGTTGCTCGTCATCGACGAGGCGCAGGTGCTGGCGAAAGCGGAGCACAGCACGTTTGCGCACGCGCTGCGTGCCGCGCTCGACATCCGCAAGGAACGTATCAAGGTGGTGTTCGCGGGCAGCTCGGAGACGACACTGCGGGACATGTTCGCGCGGTCCGCCGAGCCCTTTTACAACTGGGCCCCGCTTGAACCGTTTCCGCTGCTCGGCGAGGAGTTCGTCGCGTTCACCATCGACCGGATGAACAGCATGGCCCGGCATACCCTGACGCTCGATGACGGCCGGCGGGCGTTCGACGAACTGCATCGCACGCCGGAGTTCTTCAAGCGCTTCGTCGAGCGGTTCATGCTCTACCAGACCGAGGGCGTCGACGCTGCCATCGAGCACACGAAGGAATCCGTATTCTCCGATGCGCACTTCCTCAAGCAGTGGAGCGCCGCCAATCCCGCCGACCAGGCCGTGCTGACGCTGCTCGCGAACGGCGACTCGGACCTGCATTCGGTGCCGGGCATGGCACGCCTGACGGCCCTCATCGGCCGGACCGCAACCCGTAATACCGCCGGCCACGCGCTGCGTCGTCTGCAAGACGACAACGTGGTGACCCGGCTGGGCGTGGGTCAGTACCGCATCGAAGATGAGGCCTATGGCGAATGGATTCGGCGGCGCACCGCTGCTGCGCTGCGCACGGCACTCGAAGCACCCATGAAGCAGTAGCGCGCCGCGCTATACCCCTCCATCGTGCCGCCAGGTCTGGCGGCGCTTTTCGTCGCGCGAGGAGGGCGCATGTCCGGCTTTCAGGTCTTCACCATTCTGACTGCGCTCACCGCACTGGTGGCCTTTGCCAACCAGCTGCTGTTCCGCCTGCGCGGCGCGCTGGGGATGGCGGTGGCTGGAGCCGGCATCAGTCTGGCCGCTTTCGTCGTCGGCCGCATCTGGCCGGCGGCGGGCTCGCACACCGAGGCGCTGTTCGCGCGGCTCGACTATTCCGACACCGTCATCCACGGCATGCTGTGCTTCCTGATGTTCGCCGGCGCGATGCACATCGACCTGCGCGCCATCTGGCGCTGGAAAATCACCGTCGCGCTGCTGGCCACGGTCGGCCGGCGTGCTGGTCTCGACGCTCATCGTCGCGTTCGCCGCACATCTGTTCTGCAAGCTGGTGGGCCTCGACCTGCCGGTGGCGTGGCTGCTGGTCTTCGGCGCACTCATCTCGCCGACCGACCCGGTCGCCGTGCTCGCGTTGCTCAAGGAGCTGAAGGCGCCGAAAGACCTCGAGACGCAGATTGGCGCGGAAAGCCTGCTCAACGACGGCACGGCGCTCGCGCTGTTCTCGGTGTTCCTCACGATGGCGCTGGACACCCATCGCATCACCGCGTGGGGCGTGGCTGAACTCTTCGCGCTCCAGGTGCTGGGTGGCCTGGCGGTAGGTGTCGTGCTCGGCGTGCTGGGCCATGTCCTGCTCAAGCTGGTGTCCGACCCGCCGACGTCGGTGGTCATGACGCTCGCCTACGCGCTCGGCGGCTACACCCTCGGCGACAGCTTGCACGTGTCGGGCCCGCTGGTGGCGGCCGCCATGGGGCTGGTGGTCGGCTACGGCCGGCATTCCTCGATGGACCCGGCGACCCGCGCGCGCGTGATGCCATTCTGGGAGATGTTCGACGAGCTGCTCAACATGCTGCTCTTCATGATGGTCGGCATGGCGCTGCTCGCGCTGCCGCTCGACTGGGACTACGTGCCGTTTGCGGTCCTGTCCATCGTCTGCGCGCTCATCGGCCGCATCGTGTCGGTGAGTGCGCCGATGGCGCTCGTGGCCCGCCTGCGGCCGCTGCCGGTCGGCACGACCCAGGCGCTGGTGTGGGGCGGGGTGCGTGGCGGCGTGTCGCTCGCGATGGCGCTGGCCCTGCCGAATATGCCCTGGAAGCCCTACCTCGTGACGGGCACCTGGGCCGTCGTGATGTTCTCGCTGCTGGTACAGGCCCCGACCATGGGGCGCGTGCTGCGGCATTACGGGCTCATTTCGCCAAACGCCTGAGTTGCAGCGTGGTGTTGCCTATACGGAGACGTGAACAACGACTCCGTGAGGACACATCATGGCTACGAACCCCAGCGTCACCCCCGTGGTTGGCCCGACGGCCCCACTGATTTCATTCTGGTACGGCGACCACTATATGGGCGTGACCCGTGGACACCCGTCCGACATTGAGGCCGCCCGCAGCAAGCTCCTGCGCGCCGTACGTGAACAGCTCATGCGCGCCGTACGCGAGCAGGTTTCGGTGCATGCGCTGGAGCGCGAGGTCTTCCAGCTCAGCCGCGCCGGCGCCCAGCTGCGCTGCGGGATGGTACGGAAAGACCTGAGCTATTCGCGTTGAGTCGCTCGCTCCCGACAGGCAAGGTCTCCTTGCCTGTCTTTTTGTGCCTTCCGCCCCGGCGCTATACGGACCGGGACATATCTCACGCGGAGGACACACCATGACCCAGCAGCATGTCGTGCCCGGCTATCTCTACGGTCCGCCGGCGCCGCACATCGCGTTCTTGTACGGCACGCACTATCTCGGCGAAACGCGCGGTCACCCGAGCGACGTCGAAGCCGCTCGCCAGAAGGTGATTCGATTCCACAACCTGCTCGAACCGGGCCCGGACGGTGCGCGCGTGCGCAACCGCCTGCCGTTCGCAGCGGCCCGGCTGTATTGCGGCCCGGTTGTCCAGCCACTCTCGGCAGAACGCGCCCTGTGCTAGGACGGCCGTTACCACCCACTCACGCCCCGGCTCGCCTTGCGACCGGGGTTTTTCACGCCTGCAGGCGCCTTGCAGCCGCTCTATACGGCCAGACAGGTCAACTACTTCATGGAGGGCTCTGATGAGCACGAGGGTCTACACCGGCTTCAAGTTTGTGGCGCGCGAGCTGCGCGATATCGTGACGGCGATGGAAGGCATCAAGGCGAGCATCGAGAAACTGCAGCGCGAGGGCTTTCTGAAGGTCTATGCCTGCATGCTGGTGACGCTGCTGGACCGCTCGCAGGCCGCCGTGGCGGCGGGCAATTCCGAGCAGCTGGTGCAGGGTATGGCCGGGCGGCGCGTGCGCGATGCCATTTACAAGCGGCAGGCGCAGGTACGGACCATGCGCGAACGTGACCCGGCGGTCGACTTCGAGGTGGTGCTGGCGTGCTGGTATTCGCGCAAGCTCGGCGAGGTCATCGGCTACGTGTACGGCGAGTTGAGCGATACCGTTCTCACGATGCTGAAGGAAACCGGCGTGGCCACTGAGTACGGCTACTAGAACAACACCGACCGCCCGGAAAGTGTATCGGCGCGTGAGTGGCGGATGCGCGGAAAAGTCTGGGACGAGGTGCTCGACGGCAAGTCCGGTCAGGGCTTCCAGTTTCGCTACGACGGCGAGATGGCCAACATGCCATTCAAATGGGAAGAGCTGCAGGCGCATTTGCCGAGCATCGAGTCGCGCGCGCGGGAGCAGGCCGAGGCGAATCTGCTTGCTCGCTGGAGCGACGCGCTGCCTGTCAAGCCCGACGACTGGTCGGCCGCCTGGCAGCGGTATACGGAGTTCCGCCGGCAACTGCGACGGGACCCGGCGATGCAGGATGCGCTCGCGACCGAAATCGAGCGGCTCAAGCCGTTGTTGCTCACTGGCGAGTCACTGAATGCGGCCCGTAAAACACCGCAGTTGCTCATTTCCGAGTCCGACGACTGACCGAGAGGACAAGCCCGTCTCACAGCCCAGCCGTGCGCTGGGCTTTTTCCATTCCACCACGCGCTGGGCGCCCGCGGTTGGCACTGAATTTCGTGGAGGGATGGCTATACGCTCATGAAGGACCGTATCGTTGAATGAACAACAATCTATGAGGAACATCATCATGAAAGACTGGAAACTGCGCGGCCGTGAAAACGGCACTGGCCCCCTGGTCGAAGTCACCCTGCAAGCCGAGACCTGGGCAGGCGCTGTGGCACAAGCGACGGCCGGCCTGCCTCGGCTCGTTGTTCGCGACGCAGTGCGCGTCGGCCTGGTGGAACTGGCCATCGCTCGCCTGTGCACCAACCACGGGTGGAAGTCATATGCAGACCACGAGTGGAAGTGGTACCGAGAGGCGCCGCTGTTCACCACGAAGGACTACGCGACAGCTGTCGGCCCGCGTCGTGCCGTCATTCGGCCGGTTGTGCCGGATAACGGACTGGGTCAGCTGTGGCTCGTCGGCGAATACATCAGCGAAGGAAACAACGCGCTGGTTGGCACCATGGCCATCATCCCGCAGGATGCCCCCGATGACGTCGTCTACAAACTGGTCGACCGGTTTGCTGATGACGTGTCGCATCGTATCTCCGAGACGTATGCGGCGCGCCTGCTCAAGCCATCCTGACGAATCCTGATTCAATCTCTCGAGCCCAGCGTCATGCTGGGCTTTTTTTGTTACGTGGAGCAGCCGCTCACCGCGAGGTATGTCGCTCCGTGTCATGCTGACTGCGTGCCTATACTGCCGTGACACTTCAACGTGGAGGGCACGTTAGCGACACACCCAAGCGAAACAAAATAACGAGCTGGAAACAGAATTCGACTCCCTCGAGGACTTTCGCCCGACCAGGAAACGTGCGCGAATCCAGGCCTCGATGACGTGCAGGCTGCCATCAAGAAGAGGGTAAGCAAACCCCGCAGACAGCGACCACCGGCACTCCCGATTTCTCTCGGGGCTGACCAGCCCGCTCTCTTTTTTCCTGCCGCGGTGAAACCCACCGGTGGCAGGATTTTTTTGCGCTCGCCGGTATGCCGTCCGCCGCCGCCCCGCTGCCTCAGCCGCCAGTCAGCCGACGCCTTTGCCTATACGCCAGCAGGACAACTACCTGCTGAGGTATCAAATGAGGCGCTTGCTGAACATGAATGAGCTGTCGTCGGTGCGTCGCACCCATCTCGCGAATCACGCCTGCATTGGCAAGGGCTCCTTCGCCTCCGTTTATGCGTCGTGCAACGACAGCGCCAGTGTCGTGAAAATCACGACCGACCAGTACGGCTATAGCCTGCTCGCCGACTATGTGTGGCACGAGATACGCTCGCACGTGGACGGATACTTCCCGCGGCTGATTGAAAATCACGGCGACGTCGGTGAGTGCAACGGACTCACTGCCTACCTGGTGGAAGTCGAGCGCCTGTATCCGGTCGCTTCGACCGACCACCGCCGCCGGATTGCTCGCTGGTGCAAGGAGTTGAGCCGGTTCACCAGTGAGAGCTACATCTCGCAGCCCGACCGGCGCATGCGCCAGGTCAGCCTCGAGTTCTGCGAGCGCAAGGCTAACCAGGACGACGAGCCCTACGAAAGTTTTCGGCGCTTTGTACGACTTCCTGCGCAATTACGGCGGCGCGCTGGACATGAAGCGCTCGAACTTCATGCAGCGCGCTGATGGGACGCTTGTCTGGAACGACATCGTGTTCGACATCGAGCTGTTCTGCAGGCACAACCGCGTTCGACACTGAGCCATCACTCGAAGCCCGCCCCCCTGGCGGGCTTTCTTCTTCTCGGTGCCCGCTCTTTGAGCACCGCAGAGAATGCGCGCCTCATGCCCAGCCACCAGGGCCAGACCACGAGTTGTCCACAGTGTTGTCCCCGAAAAATGTGGATAACACGGTCCTTCTGTCGAGCTATACGCACGCAGGACAACTCGGGGCATCCCCGGACGGAAGGAGGTTGAGATGGTGTACTTGATTACCGACCTGAAGATGGTCGAAAGCTACGGCCGCGTGACGGCCGACACCGGCAAGGACGCGCTGGAAGAGTTTGCGGTCAGCAAGGGCTTTCTCGACCTGACGGAATTCGTTTCCGCCCGGCCCACGTTTGCCTACGACCTGATGGCTGTTCAACTGCAATAAGGAGACTGACATGGCACTCACCCTGGGACAGGCTCTGATGCACGCCGAGCAGCTGGAAGTCGACGGCGTCATCACCAAATCGGCGCAGGCGCTCATCAAGCTGATGCAGGAGTACCGCAACGTCGTCGGCGTGGAAAAATACGAGCAGGTTATCGAGGAAGCGGGCTTGACCCATCCTCCGGTGCCGCACTGAGCTGCACCGTCAACCCTCCACCAGCCTCCCTTCGGGGAGGCTTTGTTTTGGCAAGTGCACGAATCCGGTGTGACGGCTGCCTGCCTCACGACCGCGCTACACTGGTTCCTTACACCTTCAACCCCTGAATGGCCCATGACCGCAAAAACCTGCAATCGCATCGACCTCGCGCACGAGCAGCTCGAGACGGCCATCGCAGTGTTTCTCGAGCGCCGCTGCTACGCCGCGACCATCACCTTGGCCGCGAACGCCGAGCGGGTGTTGGGTCAGGCGTTGCGCCGCAACGGGCTGCAGGCTGTCCTCGACTGGCAGTTCGATGCAGAGAAACTGGTGCACACGGCGCTGCATGGGCGCCCGCTGGAGCGCAAGACCTTCAATGACGCGCAGAACCGCGTCGCGAACGTGGTGCGGCACTTCGATGCGGATGACTCGCAGGACTTCGACGCCGACCTCGAGGAGGCCGCGTGTTGGATGCTGGTGCGGGCCTGCGAGAATGCGCATCGGCTCGGGCTGACCGTGCAGGGCTTCGACGCGTTCAATGACTGGTTCTACGAGCACATCGTTGGCGTATGACTGGCTGCGGGATGAGGGGATGGCAACCGAGCGAATTTGGGTGAGGGTCCACTATACGGTGACGAAGGACGCGCAGACCCTGTCCGGCGCGGTAGAGTTCGTCGCTCGCGTAGCGGATGCCGGGCGCGGCGCGAATATGGTATCTCGCGCGCGGAAGGCCGTTGCCCGCCGGCTGCACGTACCGGTGTCGTCGGTCGACATCACCGGCCTCATCTCCGGCTGAACAACACGAGCCGCCGCACAAGGAGCCTTTACCATGACGCCCCACGAACTGGTCCTCTATGTCTATCGATGCCCGGCCTGCGGTCATGCCGGCGAGGTGCACCTCGACGACGATTCGCACGAAGGCGAGCGCGTGCACTGCGACTCGTGCGGCGCGCCAGTAGCACTCGAGTGGGACGGTGGGGTGAAACTGGGCTACGGGAACACCGCGAAGCGGCGCGGTCGAGACGGATGAATTTCGCGCCGGCTGGTCGCTGATATGCTTCGCGGGCATGAACTCGTTCTATTTTGAGTTTGGTCAGGCGCTGAAGAAGCATCGGCTTGCCGCCAATCTGACCCAGGACGACCTGGCTGCCAGGGTCCACCTCGGACGGACTTCCATCACGAACATCGAGAATGGGCGTCAGCACGTCTCCCTCTTCCTGTTCTGTCAGCTTGCCGAGGCCGTGGGGGCGGACCCGAAAGCCCTGTTACTCGGACGCCCGAGCCCGGTCACCGACGCCGGGATGCCACCGGAGCTGGCGAGCGCCATTGCATCGCTTGAAGACGAGGTGCACAAGCAATGGGCTCGAGACTTCTTCAAGGCGCCGGAAGCCCTGGCCGCGCTGACCACAAGACGGTGAAGGCCTGACAGCGGGCCGGATTTTGAGTGCCCTTGCTTTTTGGGACGCGCCGCTATTCAATTGCTGATACAACCGCCTTAGGAGCAAGCAGAAAAATGGCAACCGGTACTGTGAAGTGGTTCAACGACGCGAAGGGCTTCGGCTTCATCGCGCCGGACGATGGTGGCGACGACCTGTTCGCGCACTTCTCCGAAATTCAGTCCAGTGGTTTCAAGTCGCTTCAGGAAGGCCAGAAGGTCAGCTTCGAAGTGAAGCAGGGTCCCAAAGGCAAGCAGGCGTCCAACATCCAGCCGCTGTGACCTGGCGCTTGCGCCGCGGTGCTGGCGGCTCCCACCGCGCGGCGGCGGGACGACCGCGCTATACCTCGCTGAGTTCAACATCTCAGCGAGGACACACTCATGTACCCAAACACACTTGCGCTCGCGCGAAGCCTTGCAAGGACGGTCATCGCGTATGACCTCGAGCATACCGGCTGTGCCGGCGAGCACCGCTGCATCACCGACTTCGGTGCGATGCGGGTGACGCCGGCTGGCGACATCTCCAGCTATGCGTCACTGGTAAGGCCGCCCAAGGGCACGCAGTTCAATCCCATTGTCTGTCGACTCACCGGCATCTTCCCGCACACCGTCGAAGAAGCGCCAGGCTGGGAGCGGGTGCTTGAAGAGTTCGTGCTCCCGCACCAGGACGCGCTGTGGGTCGGCTTCAGCAGTCGCTCAAGTGACACGCCGCTGGTCTACCAGGAAAGCCGGCGGCTCGGGCATGAACTGGCGCCGTTCACGCAGCTCGACCTGCTGCGGGTCGGCAAGCCGCTCGAGGGCGGGCTCGCCAGGCGCGTCGCGCAGCTGGTGCCCGGCTTCGACACGGGCGGCGCGCACCGCGCGCAGAAGGATGCGCTGATGACGCTGGCGCTGCTCGAAGCGCAGTTGCCGCACATCTCCGAGACAGAACTACGCGACCAGCTGGCGCCGCCTCCGCCGAACAGCATGCGTGGCGCGCGGCGAGACCCGGGGCCGCAGCCGGAGCGCGCGGAACGGCGCAAGATGGACGTCACTCAGTTCCTGGTGCCGCCGGGAACCAAGCGAAACGGGCAGCCGTGGACGGAAGGGGAGTTGTTGTGGCTTTGCCGCCAGTTCCGCGGCAAGAAGAAAACCATCGATGAGCTGGCGGTTCTGAATGGACGCACCGTGTATGCGGTCGCTTGCGCTTTGTGTAACGCGGGGCTGATTTCATCCAGCGAACGGAACCGGCTCAAGCACAACAGGACATGACGCTGCGTTGCTCCCAGCCGCCCATCCCGGGTGGCTGTTTTTTTCCGGGCACTCTCTGACACTTCCTCGCGCGCGGCTTGCCCCATAAACTATGGCTTTTCACCCCCGTAGCCCGCGATGCCGCTGAAATGCCTGTCTCCTGACGGTCCGGTCCACGCGTTCGACTATTCCCGCGAGCAGTTTGAGTTGCTGCGCCTCAAGCACAACAGCAAGCGGCACCTGTCGTTCAAATGCTGCGCCGGGCAGGTGGGCCTACGCGTCTCTCCGACAGGTATCCAGCACTTCTACCATGTGAAGCGCGGCGGCTGCCGGTATGAAGGCGAGTCGCTCGAGCACCTGCAGGCGAAGACGGCCATTGCACAGGCCGCTCGTCAAGCCGGCTGGTCCGTGGAAATCGAGGCGGAAGACGAGCAGGGACGTTGGCAGGCCGATGTGCTGCTGAGCCGGAGCAGCGTCAGGGTCGCGTTCGAAGTTCAGTGGAGCGCCCAGACTTGGGCGGAAACGCTGCTGCGGCAGCAGCGCTATGAGGACAGCAAGGTCCGGGGCTTGTGGCTGTTTCAGCGCCCGACGTATGAGCCATCTGAGAAGACCCCGGCATTCCAGCTGCGAAAAGCCATCACGCCCAGTGGCTTCGAAGTACTTGTCTCGCCGCCAAACGAGAAGTGGGTGCTGTCCCGCGACCCCGATGACTGGCGCGACCTGGCGGCATTCGTGAGCAGCGCGCTGAATCGCGGTCTCAAGTTCGGGCTGGGGGCTGGTGCGCGCCGTTTCAGCCTGCAGTACTCGATGCACGAGGCCGAAAAACCTTGCGGGTGCGGCGCGGATGTCGTCGTCCCGTATTCGCTGGTAGCCACGCCACTCGACCTCGCGGGCCACCGGTCGTATCGGTGGCACAAGGACCAGCCCTGGCGCTATCCGCCCGCGTGGCTTCAGGCGTTCTCCGAGCACTGCAACCAGACCACCCGGAAGCTCAAAATTGCCTACGCCACCGGGATAGATGCGCGCTCCCGTCGCTTCGTCTGGTGCTGCGGGCAATGTCGCGCGCCTGTGCAGGTGGATGGCGCGACCCTCAGGCAGTTCACCGTCGCGGATACGGTGGTCAGCGCGCTGCCAGCGCCGAAGCCGCGGTCCCCAGAGGCCGAGTTCGCGAATCGCTGGTGGATAAATCCGGAGACGTCTGCTGGCTGAGCCGGCGGTGCGGGGAGGGAACCTGCGTCGACTGCGCCTGAGTTGCGGCCGATTTTCCGAGGCGGCATAATCGCCTACAAGGCGTCCGCCTGAGCTTCGAGCGGCTCAACACAGACATGGTTTTCCTTGCAGTAGCGTTACCCCAGTTTCCCGATATCCATGCGTTCTTCGCGTGGCGCGGGCCACGTAATCGCTCGAGTGACCCGTGCTGAAACCGGAGAACTCGCATGCCCAGCCTTTCTTCCCTTGCGCACGCCCTGCGCGTCCAGAGTCAAGCCAGCGCGACGCCCATCGTCCTTGGCCACGCCCAGCAATTGATTGCAGCGGCACTCGGCTACAACACGCTCGCGGCCTATCAGGCCTCGCCCGAGGAGTCGCCACTCGATGGTGCCCGGCATTTTGTGCTGGACCTTGACCTGGCTCACCAGCGCGCCGGCGAACTCGGCGTCGCCGTTTCAGAGGAGCAGCTCGACGCGCTGCTCGGTTCGGTGTTTGCCGGCCAGCTGCCGCACGCGCGGTTCCACCGGTCCGAGTCCGCGCTCGAGGACTATATCCGCGACAGGCTTGACCATCTTGTCACGAACGACGACGAGGCGGCCAGCCAGATGGCGATGACCAACGGCGACAGCATCGGCGAGGTGTACCTTCCGTTCGACCTGTCGTTGGCGGATTTGCCGCCCCCGGGTGAGACGACCGAGATTGAAGTGCTGGGCCATCTCGCGATGGACCAGGCCCCGGAGCGTCCGTACAGTGGCCACATCATCGATATCGAAGCGTCGCTCAGCGTCGAGCGTACCGGCCGCGTGTCGATAGCGGAGCCCGATATCTCTGTCATCGAGGCGAAGCTGAACTACGACTGGTGAGCGTCAGCTGATGCGTGGCGTTGGAGTGCATTTCGGTGGCGCTCCAACCCCTCGCCTTATACCTTACATAGCTTTCTTCGGTGATAATCCTTATTATCACCGAAGAATTATTGAGGCTTTTGCAGGGGTTCGGCGCTTTACGTGAGACTTTTGAGGTGTCGCCGACGTTGGCGACCAGTGGATTGCTGACCAGGCTGCGCGGGCATCGGTCTGGTTTCGCGCTATACGGGCTCCCGTCTTACCGGAGCCGCCCATGCCGACCCGCGACCTGTCCATCGTCTGGTTCGCCCGCGAACAGGCACTGCCTGTTGCGCGACCCGTGTTTCACGAGCAGTCGCATCCAGGTGAGCTGGACACGGCGCTCGCGCAGGCCGTCGAGCTGTCCCGCGCGCCGGGGTTCCTGCTCGGCCAAGTCCTGGCAGCCGGGCGCGTGCTGGCGACCGTCGCGCCGGCGGGAGCCTACCGGCTGAACCCGGAAGCCTGAGCGGCCAGCGACAACTTCACGATGGTTTGGAATAAGAAATCCGGCACGAAGTGTGCCGGATTGAAAGAGCTGCGTTGAGTCTAGGCGCTCGCGGCGCCATGTCAATCAGAACTGTGCCGGGCTGTCGCGTTACCGCGACGCCGGCTCAGGCGATTTCCTCGGCTTCGACGCCATCCAAGTTGTGTGACACCTTCAACAGCGACTCGGCGAACTCGTAGAATCCCGGCTGGTTGGCCAGGCTCGCCGGCACCTCGATGATTTCCGAGGTGCGGTAAGCGCCGTCGGTCCAGCAGGCGATACGGTCCTGTTCGGCCGCCTGGAGCGAATCGTGGCCATGCACGTACAACTCCTCGCTCGAGCCCCCTTCTTGGATGAGCACGAACACCGAGCCCGCGACGGCCGTGGCCGTCGGACAGAACGGCCGCAGCGGTTCGGCATGGGCATGAAGCCGCAGCGCGATGCGCCCGCCATCGCGGTCGACGAATTCGAACGCACCCGTGGCCTCGTTGAAGATGCCGGCGGCGACGCCCGCTTCCGTTAGGTAGGCCGCCTGCGCCCTGCCCTCCTCGTCCTGCCAGCCCAGCGTCACCACCTGGTGGTGTGCCACGCCCATCACGGGCGCGACCGTACGCTGCGCGACCCGTTGCGCCAGGTCACCCACCACGAACACGTCGTCAGCTTTGCGCAGCAGCGCCATGAATTCCTCAAGCATTTCGTTTTTCCTCCGATAAAGGCGGTATTGCCTCAGAGGTATAGCGATGCCGAGACGGCGTGCGGGCGCAGAGTCAGGAGGCCGGGCTTTCCAGCTCCGCTGGTGGCGCTTCGGGCGCGGGGGCGCGGTCAATCATCTCGCGCAGCCACGCTATACCGCCGTGTGCATCAACCTTGGCCCACTGCCCTGCCGTTAGCCGGATAGAGCGCTGGACGAGATACTCTTCAGGCGGCACATGCGGCCTTCCACGTGAGGGTTTGCGTGTGTTTGGAGGAATCTGGGTCATGGCAAAAAGCATACACCAATTTCTGTGATTCAAAAAAGCCTTGCGTTTAGACATTTATTGAATCACAATAAATCATCAAAGGACGCATCACTGAGAACCAATCGAAAGGAAAGACCATGTTTGAACTCATAACCGGGGCAATCAACCTCTTGGGGTGGTCAGCTGCTATGGCGTTTACGGTCACGCTGCACCTGTCCCAGACCTACCATCCGAACGTCAACCTGAACGACACCGACACGGTGACCGCATTCCAGGCCTACAAGGGCGGCATGTGGTACACGCAGTGCACGGCCGAGGGAGTCATGCTTCCGTACGCCCGGGACTGGGAGGAAACGGTCCAGCGTGGCAGGGAAGAAGTCGTGCTGCCGCCTGAGCCCGATACGACGGTCGGTCAGGCCTACATCGTCACGAAGATGAAGTGCAAGGACAAGCCGGAAGAGCACGTGCTGCTGGTGGACCAGGACTACCGCGCGGTCACGCGTATCGCGGAAGACCACACGCTCACCGCCCAGGCTTACTTCGGCCTCAAGCCTGACCAACGTCCGAAGTGGTTTGGCCAGGTCATCAAGCGCCTCGAACGTGCGGCGGCGACGAACCCGAGCGCGAAGCAAGCGCTCCTGGACATCGCTGCCTACGAGCAGCAGCTCAAGGCAGGCACCGCTGCCGCGGCATCTGGTGCGAGTGCGGCCAGCGCGCCGGTTGCCGGAAGCGAACCGGCTGCGGCAACGCAGTCCAAACAGGACTGACACTCCCCTCCCCCCATCCTTACTACCCCGGCCAGCGCCGGGGTTTTTCTTTACGGCTGGGGGGCGTGCTTCTCGGGTAAGATGGCCCCCATTGCTTGCCTGAAGAAGAACGCCAGTATGGCCCAGCACAACCAGGTCGCGGCGCCCGTCCGGCACTACACCCGGGCGGATTTCACAGCCCTGCGGTTCCGGCTTAACCGGGTGCCGACCTCCCACATCCTCGCCAACATCTACCACGAAGACGCGCTGCTCGCGAACGGCATCGAGACGCCGGCGCAGCTCGAATCGTGGCTCGACGGCTTGCGTGACCAGTTGGTCGAGCGCGTCTGCCTGTCCAACCCCTACCTGTCCGAGCAACTTGCCGACGCGCGCAAATTCAACCGCTGGTCGAAGGCGGCGGTCGACTACCTCGTCAAGGCGGCGGACCACGACCATTCGCGCCCGCTACCTGACGATTCGGTGTCGGCCTGGTTCCGCCCCGTCGTGCACCGGCGCCTGCGTGAGGAGGGGGTGCTCACGCTGGCCCAGCTCAAGCACTACATCGAGCAACGCGGCCCGAACTGGTTCCTGCCCGTCCCGCGCATTGGCGCGGGCAAGGCGCGGGCCATCGAGAAGTGGCTGCAGGCTCAGGCGGCGACACTCGGCACGCTGACGCTCGAGCCGGAGGTGCCCCGCACCGACCTCATCGTCGTGGGCCCCGCGCGCGATGCGCGCTCCCATATCTGGGTACCGTTCGAGCGCATGGGCGGAATTGTCGAATCGCTCGACGGCAGTCAGGGCCGCAACCGCGCGCACGCGTTCTGCCTGATTTCGGCGCGCAACGACCTCGAGGCAGTCCGCGCCTACCTGTACCGGTTTCGCGACCGGGAGAAAACGGCGCGCGCCTACCAGAAGGAACTGGAGCGCTTTCTCCTCTGGTGCGTTTGCCATGCGCGCGTCCCCATGTCGAGTGTCGGCACTGACGAGTGCGAGCGCTACAAGGATTTCCTGGCCAGTCCGGACCCGGCTTGGGTGGGTAAGGACAAGGCTCGGCGCCTGTCGCCGCGCTGGCGACCGTTTGCCGGCCCCCTATCTCCTGAATCGCAGCGCTATGCCGTGCTCGTATTGCGCGGCTTTTTTGAATGGCTGGCAGCCGTGCGCTATCTCGGCGGTAATCCGTGGCTCACGGTCAGCGACCCGCTCGTCGACCAGAAAGAGCTGGAGATGGCCATCGACAAGGCCCTGCCCCAGCAGCTCTGGCAGGCGCTGACCGACGAAGATGGCATTCTCGACCGGGTCTGCGCCCGATACACGGAGCCGCCCCTGGGTCGCCCGTTGCTGCCACGCGAACCGGCCGCGGCGGGGGCGCAGGTGCGGCTCGCGCGCGCGGCGATTCTGCTGATGGGGTTCACCGGTCTGCGCAGGGAGGAAGCGGCCTTCGCGACGCGCAACCGGCTGAAGCCCGTGCGCGAAACGGTGGGCAAGAATGCGCCGCTGTGGGAACTGGCGGTGCGCGGCAAGCGCAACAAATGGCGCACGGTGTTTTTCTCCGAGAGGGTGGTGGACGCTCTGCGTGCGCACTGGGCGGACCGCGGCCACGATTTCGACTATGCGATGCACGAGCTGGCGCTGCTGTCGCCGGTCGTCGTGCCGGCGACAAAGGCGGCACGGGACAAGCATCTCGACCCGGCCGGTCTGCTGTCAGGCAATGGCTTCGGACCGAATTCGCTCTACGATGTACTGACGGCCACTCTGGCCCGCATCGCCGCGGACGAGGCGCTACCGCTGGATGACGCCGAACGGACGCTGCTCCGGGAGGTTGCACCGCATGCGCTGCGGCACACCTGGGCGACCGATGCGGTCGCCCGAGACATGCCGCTCGATGTCGTGCAGAGGCTGCTCGGCCACGCCTCGCTCGGCACCACGACCATCTATACGCGGGCCGAGCGCGCCCGTAGCATCGAGGAAGTTGGGAAGCTGGTGCGCGGCGCCTGACACGCAGCAGCAACCCCTACCCTTCCGCCTAAGTGGCCCCGTCAAACAGAAGGACGGGCGGCCGCGACTCCGTATGCGTTCTCGAGGATGTGCGCCCGACAGCCGGCGCGTTGAGACGTTTCAACGCGCCGGCGTGTGCCGTGCTCGAAGTACGTCGGCGGCGAATCTCGCCCATGCGGTGTGCCTGGATGGCGTTGAAACGTCTCAACGCGGCGCTACGGTAACTGCTCTATTTTCGTCCGCCGACCAGAATCCAGGGCCGGCGTTGAAACGTCTCAACGAGCGTGCGCCGCGTCAGTGTTATGCAACCCTCGACCTATGCGTTGAAACGTCTCAACGATAGCGCGAGCTGGGTAGTTCTCGTCGCAGGCGTAAGCGAACGACGGTCGCCGCAGGTTCATGAGGCGCTGGACAGCAACGCAGCCGCGGCGGCCCGCGCGATGTGACATCAAAAGAATCAATAGGGGCATGCGTCTGCGGTTCGGGTTCGAATTCCGTAGCCACGCGTCAGGCTGCACCGATTTGGTTGAAACGTCTCAACCTGTGGACTGGCATTCGTCAACGCGCGGCACGGCACCAATGATTCCTGCCACGTACCGAAGCTTGGTGTTGGCAGGTCACAGTGAAAAATACACGTGTGCCGGACACGACGAAGTCGCCCATTGGCGGAATTCTCAATCACCATCGACGAACGCTCGACGTCGTTCAAACGTCTCAACCATGGAGATGCCATCCCTGACATGCAGAAAAATCAGTCACCGGAGGTGGATGTCTCCCGGCATCGTTGAAACGTCTCAACGAGCCAGAACCAACCACACACAGGTCCAAACCTTTGGCAGCTATGTCCATTGCCGAATAGCGGCGCCTGTCGATGTGGAACAGTCTTCACCATGCCGATATGCAATCTTTGAACGCGGCCTTGTCAACCGAGATGGTCCGAGCTTCGTAGCAAAGGAGCATCGGCCGAGCAACTCAGCTCGCGGCCGCCAGGCAGACGCCCGTTGTCGTGAGGCGTTGAAACGCCTCAACGCGGGTCGGCCATCGCTCGCAGCCACGCGCGTATGTGTGAAACCTGTTGCCTTGACGTCGGTCGACGCGGATTCGTTTAGCCGACTCAGCCCAGACGTGGTGGCGAAGGTTGAAACGTCTCAACGACTCCGCTCAGCGTCCTCAACCGAATGCGGCGGTGCTATCGAGGTTCTTCCGGATAGGGCTGCTAGTGTGTGCAGCGTTGAGACGTTTCAACGCACTGGGTCCGGTTAGCGCCCATTCTGGAGGTGGCACGGTTTGTCATGCCGGCTGTTGAGACGTTTCAACAGCCAGGCCGAGGACCCGCGCGGCACGCGAACGCGGATGTTTATATGACGTTCGCGTGATGGGTTAGGAGTTAAATACAACGTTTTGATTGACAAGGAAATTCTATCGAATAGAATCGCGAGAATCTAAGGAGAATATATGGCCGCAAAAATCATTTGTTTTGCCAACCAAAAAGGCGGCGTAGGCAAATCGACTACGACTGTGCATGTCGGCAGCGCCATTGCAGAGCTTGGGCACCGGGTCATGGTGGTCGACGCCGACCCGCAGAACACACTGGTGCAATGGTCCGGCGCAGGTTCTGGCAACGGCGGACTGAAGTTTCCCGTCGCCAATCTGGCGGCTGCCGGCAAGATGATTTGGCGTGAAATCCAGAAGTACGTCGAGCACTTTGACTACATTCTGGTTGACTGCCCGCCCTCGGTGGAGGACGTCCGCCCCGCCGTGATTCTGTGGGTCTCCGATATCGTGGTCATGCCCACCAGTTCCTCGCCCACCGACTTCTGGTCGAGCAAGGAATTCGTTCGCATGATTGAGCAGGCGCGGGTCAAAAATGAAGAACTGAAAGCAGTCTGGCTTCTCACGAAAATTGAGAAGAAGCGCATGCTGACACGAAGCATTCAGCGCGCGATTGGCGATACAGGAATCCCTCTTCTGAACGCAAACATCGCGAACCGCGAATGCTACAAGCAGGCTGCGGCACTGGGTACGTCGACGTTCGGTATGTCCGACCGGGGCGCCAAGGCTGCAACCGAGGAAATGCGTGAAGTGGCCGCCGAGTTGCTCGCGTTGGTGAATAGCTAATCGAGGAAATTATGGCTCGTAAAAATAACTTCGATGCCGGATATGCTGTTACGGCTGTTGAGCCCAAGAAGACCGCTATCGACAAGTTCGCAATGGTGGCTGAGCTGGTGGGGGCCGACCAGGCCGAGCAGACCGCGTCGCTGCGGCCAGCGGTAACGCTGGCACACTCGCAGCAGCCAGCTAACGGATTCACGCCGGTAGATGGTAAAGACGCCTTCTCACCAGAGTTTCTGGACTGGTGTGAGCGCAAGGGCTACCAGCCCGGTAGCGTGATTGAATTGCCCCTGGCCTCGGTCAAGTCGAGCCCGTTCAACCCGCGTCACTTCTATCGCAAGAGTTCGATTGCCGCGCTGGCGCTCAACCTGAGCAGCGAAGGGCAGCAGAACGCAATTCACGTCACGCCCGACTATCAGAACGATAACGAATTCTTCGTCCACGATGGCGGGCGTCGCACGCGAGCCCTGCGTGAAATCAACGAAGCAACCGTCAAGGCGATTGTGGTCGACGTGCCCCAGGGCATCAAGAGCTACAAGCTCGGCTACAACCTGAACACGCAGCACGAGACCCAGACCGCATTTGACAATGCCGTCGTGTGGAAGAGACTTCTCGACGAGAAGCACTTCCCCAGCAATGCCGCGCTGGCGGAAGAACTCGGCATCGACAAGTCGATGGTGACGATGACGCTGTCCGTCAACGAGCTGCCGTCTTCACTGCTGGAGGAGATGGTCGACAATGCCCACGCCTTCGGGGAGACCATGGCGTATGCCCTGGTCAAGCACTATCGGGCAAAGGGGGAGAAGGCCACCGCTGCGCTCGTTCGGCGCGTGATTGCCGAAGGCCTCAGTGTACGCAAGGTTGCCGACCTGGTCCGCAAGGCAACCGACGAAACCGAAGGCGACAAGCGCGCCCGCGCCCGCTACGTGGAGCGAGTCGAAATCAAGTTCTTTGGCGACGTGCATGTCGGTGACCTGCGCACATACGGCGACGACCGGCTTGCCCTCGAGCTGCGCGGCCTGTCGCGCGAACAGCGTGACCGCGTCCAGGAACGTATCGAAGCGGTTCTGGCCGAAGAAGGCCGGGGGCAGGACACCCTGGTCTGACCCAAACGCTGCCCCGATGACGCGGGGCAGCGCTTTCCCGCGGTGGCCGCTCATCCCCTGTTCGTCAGGTCCGCACCTTGTAGACCTGCTCCTTCGGCAGTTCACCTGCCCCTCGGTTGACAACCATGTCGTTAATCCAAATGGTCCGGCCGCCGTGCATCTCGTGCAGGCGCCGCAGGTGGCCGCGCCGCAGATGTGTGTTCGGGGAGGCATGCGTCCCGCCGCCCGGCCCACTGGCCGTCGCCGGCGCCTGTCGCAGGTCGAGCAACTTGTAGGGGTAGAAGGGCGCGCGCCCCTTTTTCAGACGACGCTCGTTCAGCATGCGCGGCGCCGACACTTCCTGCGTGCCGACATTTGAGCAGTTCACTGCAGCCAGGAATTCGTAAGTAGTTCTAACCTCATCGATGGTATCGATGAAAAGGCACTCCGCCGCCTGCGCCGCGTCCTGGCCCGCCATTGCCGCTTGCAACGGGAACGTCACGAAGGTCACCGGCAGCCCATAGCGGGACGCAGGGCTCTGAATTCGTGCGCCAACCGATTCCGCCATCGCGCTCAACCCGGTGGAGGCCGCCTCACGCAGCGTCATTGGCTTGTCCTCATCGAGATTCACCACCACCAGGCCGACGGACGCGGACCACGCTGCTTCGATGCTGAACACGGCGATTATTGCAACCGCGCGGGCAGGCAGCTCGTCGGCCAGACGCCGGCCGCGAAGCCGCGACAGCCGTTCCTGCTGATGAGCCGGCAGCCGCCACGGGTCGAAGCACAGGGCGATGCGCTTGCGCGACTGCGTGAGTCCGGAGCCCTGCGCGTACAGCGAATCATCCGCCTCGAATTCCAGGGCGCATGAGGGGAAGGGCAGCCGCTGCAGTTCGAACATCGACGGCAGGAAGTCATGTCGCGACATCAGGAAGCCATTGTCGGGCAGCAGGAACTTCACCGAATCATGCAGGTAGTCGGCCAGGAAGGCCTCGAAATCGCCCGGTAATCCCGTCAGCCGCGGCAGGTCGAGGGCCAACTGGCGAAAGTATTCGCGCGCATGGGTGCTGTAGTGCGGGAGCTGTTTGACTGGTTTCATCTGTCGGCGGGCCGTTCCGAAAACCACCGACAGTCTACCAGGAAAGCCAAAAAGAGGTACCTCATTCGCAATTGCTTGACAAATGCGAATTCGATGCTATACTAGCGAAACTCTCCCAACCCATTTCGGAGTCTTCACCCATGCTGAAGCATAAGGTTCTCGCCCTCGCCGTCGCGGTGGCATCCCTCGGTCTCTCCGTCGCGCACGCGGCCAACGCGGTCAAGGCGGGCGATTCCGCCGGCCAGTATACGGGCGAAGTCCCGGCTGCGCTCCAGCGCGCGAAAGTGCAGGGCGGCCTCGAAATCTTCAAGGACTTCGAGGCGGCGGGCGGCCTGCACGGCTGGGTCGTGAAGGACAAGTCCACGAGCAAGTATGTCGTGGTCTACACGACGCCCGACGGCCAGGTCCTGCTCGCGGGCATGGCGCTCGACGTCAACGGCCAGAACCTGACCGGCAAGTACGCCGAGCAGTACGTGCCGGCCACCGACTACTCGCCGGCCTTCAAGGCGTTCACGTCCGAAGCGACGAGCGTCATCTGGGGCAGCAAGAAAGCCAAGGCGGAAGTGACCGTCGTGATGGACCCGAACTGCCCGTTCTGCCAGCTGTTCGAGCGCATGCTCAAGCCGGCGGTCGACGACGGCAAGCTGCGCGTGCGCCTGGTGCCGGTGGCCATCCTCGGCCACGACTCGCCGCAACGCGCGGCAGGCCTGCTGGTGGCAAAGGACGTGGACGCCTACATGGCGAAGGACATCGTTGCGGGCGAATTCACCGGCGACGTGCCGACGTCGATGGACCAGGGCGCGCTCGCGCAGGTGAAGGCGAACTCGGACCTGATGCGCAAGTTCGGTTTCAACGGAACGCCGGCGGTGCTGTACATGTCGGGCAACGGCGGCTCGCAGACGCTGAACGTCTCGCCGGGCGTGCCGGGCATGGCTGAGCTGTACAAGAAGCTCGGCCTGCCGGAATACGTCGAGAAGCTGAAAGCCACCCCGGAATTCGGCCGCTTCCTCAACTAAGCGCGGCGCGCGGCGTCGGCAGCGGCGCCGCCCGTCATGACCTCAGATGTCGTCGGAGTACAGATGCCGGCAGGTCTCGTGAAACAGGCTGCCCTCGAGGTGGGCCCAGTGCCAGGTGTTATCCGACAGGAAGAAGCCCCGCTCCGGCGGGGTTTCCGCGTTCGCAGAGGCCAGCATCACGCGTGCGGCCTCGAGCGCGTCCGGGTAAGGCAGCAGCATGCGCGACGAAAGGCGGATGCTGCCGGACACCGGGCGGAAAAGTTCCGCCCACCACATGTTGGGCAGCTCGATGGTGTCCAGGTCGAATACGCCGGGATGGCTGCGGAACACGGCGATTGCCGCGCTCGGCTTGAACCAGGGCACCGTGATGCGGTAGCGCTCCGGCCGGAACGGCTGTGGCACGGGCAGCGCGGCGTCGACAGGCAGCCAACCCAGGAAATGCAGGTCAGCGCAGGGCTGTGCCGCCTCGCGCGTCGGGAAGGGCAGCGTGACGTGATGCAGCTGCTGCTGGGCGGCTTCGCTGTCGGGCTGGGCAAACATCAGCACGGGCGCACCCACCAGAGTCGCCGGGTAGCGAGCGAGCAGGTCGCGCATCAGCAGCGCGAGCTTCGGCCTGACGACGGGCGGCGTGTCGCGCAGCAGTGCCTCGGGCTCGCCTTCCTGGGCCGCAACAAGCCAGTCGCGCAGCAACTCAATGCCGCGCGCAACGTTTCCACTAATCAAGGCAGCCTCAAGCGCTGAACGAACCATGGCATCCATGCGTGCAGTTTCCCATTCGAGTTTTATGTCTGCCGGCCATCATACCAAGGGTACCCGGTTGCAGCCAGCGCGGCGCGCGGCGGTTCTGCTGCTGGCGGTAACCGCACTGACGGTGCTGGCCAGCCCGGCATTCGCCGCCAGCAAGGCGGGCGCGGACCCGTTTGCTGGGGACATCTGGCACGCGGTGACGCCGAGTTGGCCCGGCACGATTACCTTCGACGGCAAGGCACACACTGTCGTGCTCGCGCCGCTCGGCGCGCAGCCAATCCACGCCAACTATAGCTATACGTTCAAGCCGGCCGCGTCTGGCAGCAAGTCCCTCGACGGCGAGCTGCGTATGACGAACACGCAGGGGCAGACGAGCAACTCGACGTTCCATCTCGAGAACGGCAAGAAGCTCACGCTCACGTTCCCGGGTGGAGTGCAGTCCGAGAACTACGTGCGCATGACGCCGGCAGAGGAGGCCGCCGAATCCCGGCGGCTCCAGCAGATGATGGCGCAGGGCAAGCTCACGCCGCTCGCGCCGCCCCAAACGAAGGAGCTGAAATGACCAAGAAGCAGGCCACGCAGGCCGAACTCGCGGCGCTGGCCAAGCCGGACGCGCTGGCCGCGCTCGCCATTCTTCACGACAACGGCTGGCTGACCGCCAACCTGCCGGAGGTGGAGACGTTTTTCCAGGACGACCCGAAGCATCTCGCCGCGGTCGTCATGCGCAAGGAAGCGAACTACGGCGGCCTCGCCGGCGTGCTGCAGGTTGTCATCCTGCTCGCGTTCGCGGTGCTCGCGCTTGTCATGGCTTCGTTCTCGCCGACGATGCCGCTGACGCTGTTCGCGATGTGGGCGGTGCTCGGCGTAACCGCCGCGCTCATCGTTCGCTGGCACCCGGGCTTCCTGGCCCTGCTGGGCGGCAAGCGTCGTCCCTGACTGGCCTACGCAAGGCGCTGTCTTGCGCCTTGCGTTTCTGTGTATTTAACAGTATACTATCCGCACTGCTGACAAAGATGTGCGGCTGGTGCCACAACCCTACGCGAGGATTCGCATGAAACTGACCCGCATCCCCGGCACGGAAGCAACCGTGAAGCACTCGTTCTCGTTCCGGAAATCAACAACGGACCAGCTGCTGGCCTACCAGCAGTTCTACCAGAAGATGACCGGTACGGAAGTAACCCTGAAGGACGTGGTCGAGCAGATGCTGCTCGATTTCATGGCCGACGACAAGACGTTCCAGCGCGAACTGAAGCAGCCGGCCGCGGCGAGCGCGCCGGCGGCGCCCACCGCGAAAGCGGACACGGGCACGTCCGCGAGCGCCGCCCCGGCCCAGGCTCCTGCCGCCGGCGCCGCAAACGTCGGGCTGCAGGACTGAGTGGTTCGCGAGCGGTACCCCGAACAGGCACATCGAGAAATCCCGTCCGCCATGGCGGCGTACGGGGCTGGAGTGAGATTGGCGCGGGACAGCCGCGTAACCGGCCTTCCAGTCGGATAGTCCGCCTGGGAGTTAAGCAATAACCGCCAGGACCTGCCGGTGCGGGTTCTGGCTTTGATTTCCGATGTGCCATGCGTGAAGCTAACCTTTCGTGTAATACGGCCCGTGCTTCCTCCGCGGATGACGACTGCGGCGAACAGCTCGAACTCGACTTCCTTGCCGAAGACCCCGAGCTGGAAGAAGCCGTCGTCGAGGAGATGGCGGCAGCCCGTCGTGAATGCCCGGCCAAGCGCCGCGCAGCCGAGCAGATGGGGGACGCGATGTCCATCTATGCGAAGCTCCAAGAATTCGGGCTGCTGCGCAAGGTGACGGACATCGTGATGGCGAAGGTCGCCATTCCGTGGCATCTGCGCCAGGATGCCACGCAGGAAGTGCACGTCACCTGGGCGGCCTTGAAGGCCAAGCCCCATTTCGAGAAGAACCAGGTCGCGCGCTATGCCTACATCTCGGGTCAGCATGCGGCGCTTAAGCTGCGCCGGACCATTGGTGCGGTCGTGTCGATTCCGGGCGCGCTGTTCCGCACCGGCCGCGACACCGCGTTCATGGAAGCCATCGGCGCGGCCGTCAATCCGAAGGATGTCGACGATTACCGCGACTCGCTCGAGCTGTCGGTGGAGCCCGTCGACGTGCTGTCACTCGCGCGGGTGAGCGAGAACTTCTTCCGTGACCGGCTCGCGGGCCTCACGCTCTCGCCGAAGCAGCGCACCGTCGCCTTCAAGGCGCTGGTCGAGCGCAAGTCGGCGGAAGACATCGCCGAAGAGCTGGACATCCCGTTGATGTACGTCGAACGCCTGCTCAACCAGGTCACGGCGAAGCTCGTCGAGAAAGACCGCCGCCCTGCCAACTGCCATGGCACACCGGCCGCCTCGCGTGCACCGCGCAAGCCGCGCAAACCCAACCCCACTCGGCGCCTGGCGCGCGAAGCGGCTGCGCCGCGTGTTGGCGCCAAGCGCGGGAGCACCACGTAATGCAAATGCGTCGCCTTCTTCGTGCCTGTGCCGCTGCCGCTGTGCTGGCCGCCATCGCCTGCTCTGGAGCGGGCGTCGCGCGCGCGGCTGACCTCGGCATCGAGGGCACCATCTTCGAGCCGGTCGAAGAGGACTTCCGTGTCCTGCTGATGAAGCTCATCGCCTCGCACGACTGGCAGCCCCAGCAGCAGGAGCTGAAGGATTCCGCGCTGAACTACACGAAGAACCTGCCCGCCTACTTCCTGCCACGCGCCACGAAAACGCAGACGCGGTGGAAGGACGTCGGCATCGTGACCACCGAAGACATCTATCTGCCGTCGGTGGACTGGCAGAACGGCTCGGTGTTCAATCCCGGCAAAGTGCTTGCGGCACCCGCCGGCACGTACCTCAATCCGATTGCGAAGCTGCCCTCCCGTGGCATCGAGCGCCTGTTCGTGTTCGATGCGACCGACCCGTACCAGCTCACGTTCGCGCGGGCACTGATGGTTCGCAACATCCCGCAGCTGAGCTTCATGGTCATCGCAGGCGACGTCGGCGAGCTGTCGACCGTGATGAACCGTCCCGTGTATCACGCCATCCCGACGATGCTGGAGAAGTTCCACATCGTGGCCGTGCCGACACTCATCGGCTTCGGCAAGGGTGCGCATCAGGGGCACATGGCGCTCACTGAATTCGCACTGCCAGGCGCATCGCTGGACGACGTCACGAAGGCCTGGTTTGGCCTGCCGTACGCCGGCTACGACCCGAGCAGCATTTCCGACGACGTACTGGCGCCGCCGGTGCGGGCGGTCATGCCGGCACCGGATGCAGGGCAGGCTGCCACTGCCGCCCAGGGGGACACGGCGGTCGCCGGCCAGCAGGCCCTCCAGTCGCTGCTCTCCGAGCCGGCCTCCGCGCCGCAGTTGTCGGGGCAGGGCAATGCGCAGCCGACCTATACCGGTGAACAACAGAATCTGCCGGCCAGCCCGACTGTGCCGGCGCAAGAGGGGACGCAACCATGAGTCTGCTTCGCAACGCGCTGGGCAAGGGCCTGGCGATGCTCGTGCTGGCGCTCGCATTCGCGGCGCCGGCCGCTCATGCACGCCCGGGCTGCGTGGGCAAGATGTGGAATCCGCTGACCGACCTCGACTTCCGCCTGATGGGTGGCATCAAGGTGGTCGGCTTTTCGCTGATGCAGGCACCATCGTCTCTGGGCGAGCCGCCGAACCATCACGTACCCGCTATCTGTTTCTGCAAGGACGGTCTGCAGACCGGCTTCGGGCTGGGCATGACCTTCTGGACGCCGTCGTACATCAACGATATGGCGCGCCAGGCGGGCTGCATGGGCTTCCTCGACGGCATCAATATCCTGCCGGGCTTCATGTCGCTGTCGTCGTCGCAGGAGTACAACTTCCACGACGCGCGCCGCGACGGTACGACCAACATGCAGATTCACTGGGCGTACGCGGACATCACGGCCATTCTCGGCAAGCAGCTGTTCGAGAAGTGCCACATGACGACGGGTTCGATGACCATCTCGTACCTGACCGAACCGGACTTCGTGTTCCAGAACGATGTCTACTCCATCATCATGACGCCGCAGGCGGCGCTGCTGGCCGAAAGCCCGCTGCTCGCGCAGATTGCGTGCGGGGCCGAGTCCATCGCCAACACGCTTGGCGACTGGCAGGACTGGGGCGTATGCGGGTGGAAGGGCGCGCGCATGCCGATGGACGGCATCACGATTGCCAAGGATTCGGCGCAGGTGTCCAACATGGACATCACCATCAAGTACCTCGCGCGTTCGGCGCTGCTCGGCACGACGATGCGCACGATGGGGGACGACGTGGTCTGCCGGCCGACCTACTCGCCGTTCTACGACCCGTTCCAGAATCGCTTCCAGTGGGCGTACCCGGGCAAGGTGTCGACGCGCTACAACGTCGACGTGATGCGCTGGGGCATGTTCATCCGTGACAACGGGCAGGGCAGTATGGTGTCGCTGACGAACCAGGCAGCGCAGATGGGCGGTGTGGATGCGAACCTCACGGTCGGCTCCGCCATCCCGGGCCATTCCACCACCGGTAACGCACCGACCAGCCAGGTGCTGAGCACGGCGCAGCAAATCGTCAACAACCTGCCCAAGCCGCTGAACTACCCGACCAAGGAAGCCGGCTACATGGAAGTGTGGGAAGCCCGTGAGTGCTGCCTGGTTGTGCTGACCATCGAGAACGTTATCAAGATGGTCGTCGAGCAGATTCTCGGCGGCAGCGCGGACCTGAAGCAGATTCAGGAACTGTTCGACCTCTACAACCAGGTGACGCAGATTGTCCAGTTCGTCAAGGACCCGCTCGGCGGTGTCATGAACCTGATTGGTCAGGGCATCACCGACGCCATCGGGAGTGCCGCGAGCGGCATCGGCCAGTCGCTGGGCAACCTCGTGGGCAAGTAAAGGCCCGAACGGGTCAATGAATGATGAGAGCCATGATGAACGTCAAGTTTCCGCCCCGTGGGGGCATCCTCCGCGCGTGCGCCGCGGCCGTGCTTGCCCTGAGCGTCGGCTTCGCGAACGCGGATGCAGGCGTGGACCGCATGAAGAGCGTAATGGACGCGGTCGGCAAGGGCGACCTGAGCGCGCTGTCGGCCAAGGACCGGCGCGCCGTGCAGACCGGTGAGGCTGGCGCGACGGCGGCCGCTTCTCCGGCGCGGGTGGACGCGCAGACCGCCGCGTTCGCACAGGAGCAGAGCGCCGACTGGCAACAGCTCGCGAAGCAGGCGTATGTCGCCGCACTGCCGCTGCAAGACCAGGCGCTCGGCCGCAGCATCCTGCTGGGTGACGGCACGGTCCCTGGCAGCAAGGGCCAGCTGTACATCTTCGTGTCGCGCTCGATGCCGATGTCGCTGCTGCGTGCCTACGCGCTCGAGGCGCTTTACACGGGCGCGGCGCTCGTCGTGAGGGGCATCCGGCCGGGGCAGAGCGTCAACGACTACGTGCAGGAAGCCGTTTCCGACTTCAACAGCGCGGATGGTCAGGTGCTCGCCGGTCTGGAAATCAATCCGGACCTCTTCGACATGTTCGACGTGAAGATGGTGCCCGCCGTCGTGTGGAGCGGTCGCGCCGGGCTCGAGGACGTCGGCTCCGGCTGCACCGACGTGCCTGAAGGCACGCCGCTCGAGAAAATCACCCTGATGGGTCCGGACGACCAGCTCATCACGATGGACCGGCCGACCTGCGCGAAGCTGCCCGACTCGTCGTATTTCAAGATTACCGGCGCACTGTCGCTGCCCTACGTGTTCGACCGCTTCCAGGAAGCCGGCGCGCCGAAGGACGTGATGGACCAGTTCCGTCAGGAGCTGGCAGAAATGGCCGCGAACGGCGTGTCGCCCGCGGGTGACGGCCACACGATGGCGCAGTTCGATGCGGGGCTCAAGATTGAGATGCTGCCGCGCTACGTGCTGCGCTACTGGCAGCGTCAGCTCGCGACGCACAAGACGGTGCAGCGCGCGCCGTACGGTCCTGCCTTCAGCGACGACGGTGACAACGATGCGTCCTACCGCAAGGAGCTGGAAGAAAAGATTCGTAAGGGCCTTGGCGGCTAATCCAATCCAACCTCTGGAACTCCGTTATGGCTGACAACCGGCATTGGCATTGGCAATGGCCCCCACGGGCCAATCCGCAAGCGATGCGCAGCGACTACACGGCGGAGAGCTTTGGGCTTCCTGCGGACGTAACGTTCAAAGTGCTGGTGCTAGACGAAGACGACCGTGTCATCGAGCAGCACGATGCTTCCTGGCAAGACCTGGTGACCTTCATGGAAGGTCTAGGCAGATACAACAGGGACACCTGGAGCACCGTTATCAACGGCAGCGTTCATGATTTTGGATTGCGAACGGGTCCCTTTTGTTTCTACCGCTACGAGTAGCATGAGATGCGTATGCCAACCGCGTAAACCAGATTGGTGGGCCGTCGAACGGATTGCGCTGAAAAAATGCCCAGGTGCGAACCTGGGCGGGAGTGAATCTATTTCCTGGATTTCGTTCAGAGGTCCAGCATTGCCTTTCCGAGTTCTTCACGCTGCTCAGCCGTCAACATACCGTCGGGGACGAAGGCCCAGGCGGCCGGCCGGTCATTAATGATGACGCTTTCATCCGGGACGGCGAACTGCACGCCAGGAAACTTATTGGCCAGCGGTTCCATATCCTTGAGCAAAGCGTTCACCACCTCTGCATGCGGCTTAAGTGATGAAAACCAGGCTGGGTCGTGGTGAAGCTTTTCGGCCTCTTCGCTTTCAATCGAGGCAAACTCGACCTCGAAGAGAATGCCGAAGGTGCCATCTTTCCGGACAATGAACGTGCACTCGTCCCACATCTGATTTCGCAGCCTCTCGAACAACGGTTCATCGTCGGTGAGCAGTTCCAGGGGTTTGCTTTCCGCGTTGTGGTCGTTGATGTCTCCCCATCGGTCGGTCAGGTTCTGCGAAATTTTCCAATCGACTTGATTGCCGCCCAATCCTACGGGCTGAACACGAACGATAGGGTCCGGTACGTCTCGAGGCTGGCGAACACGGAGGGTCGTGCCAACCGGATATCCGACCTGGTCGATGCCCTCGTAACCGATAACGACGCAGTCATCGGTCTCGCGCTCAGTGTGCACGACAACCGCGAATTCGCTTTTCGCCGAGGGGTGCTCCTTGAGAAACGGGCACGACTCCAGGTCGACGAGATTGCCCACCACCAACTCTTCCACCTTTTTCGAAACGGTTTCCATCAGTACCTCCATCTTAGAACGCGGAGCGCTCCCGGCCACAGCCGGTGGTCCGCGAAGTTGAATTGACCTTACTGCCCCCGTATAGCGAATTCATGACCGGTTACCTGTCGCATAACAGCAGGCTGTATCCGATAGGGGATACCGATTGCGCAATAAACCCGGCGGCCAGGCTTGCGGGAGCCTGGAGCGCATTCGCCTATACGGGGTGGAGGTCGTACACCACCCTTGGAGGAAACATGAAAAAAGCACCACTTCACACGCTGGGCTGGGCACCTATTGGTGACGCCAAACGTCGCGCGCTGCGTCGCGACCTGGACAATCTGAAGGTGACCGCAGCACGCAAGCAGGTGACGCTTGACCGTTACGACGAGGAAAAAGAGCGTGCAGCGGGCAACGCTCACTTCGAACTTGGCTGCTGGCTGTTTTTCTACAGCACTCGCATCAGCAAACCGGACGGATTCGCCGCCCGGGTCGACTGCGCGCGGCGAATCTACGAATCGGGTTTCACCCACCTCGGCTACGAGTTCTTCACGGTCTTCGATTTCGGAGAGCGGCAGTACGATACACTCGTCGAGATGGGAGATGGCACTGAAGTGATAGCTGCGCTGCGTGGATTGCTTGCTAAGGACACTTCAGGCAATCTCGCCAGGGCATTTGCCTATAACCACTGGCCACTGGCCGAGTAAGGAGAGAGCAGTGGAGAACTCATATTTGGTCAGGGAGCGGACGGCTAAGGAAGGCGTCGTCATTGACGGCGTCGATGATGGCCTTGAAGCAGCCTGCCAAGCCTATCCGGAATTGAACCTCGAAACGAGTCATATTTCGGGCGATAACACCTACGTCATCGACCCGGAAAATGATGTGATGTATGTCGTCACGAAGGTCAAGTAACGCTGAGTTTCAACAAAGCTCAGGCCCTTCTCACGAAGGGCCTTTTTCTATGTGTTGAGATTCAGTCCCTGCTTTCAAACCGCGCTATGAGCGAATCAGCAACATGCCGCAGGGTGTCCGAAGACAGGTCCGGCAAGTCCACGATGGGTGCCTGGTCGAGACGGGTGTAGCTTTTCTTTGTCGACCGTTCGTAGGCCTGGTCGTAGTGCACCGTCATCACCCGTTCGAACAGCTTGGGCATCTCGCGACTGGCGGCCATGGCTTTCCACTCGTCGAACTCCTTATTTCCGATGAGCGGACGCAAAGGCTCCAATTTTGCGATGAAAGCTTCCGGGTCTTTTTCGAAGTGCTCATAGTCCTCACGCCAGAGCATCACGCGCTGGGCCATGGGTGCGGTCAACCGGACAATCGTTGAGCGCTCGTGCATCGTCTCGAGCAGCGCGATGGGCAGCTGCACGTTCCCAATTTTCTTGCTCTCGGCCTCGACCCAGACCGGTCTATCCGGGCTAAAGGTGGCGAGCTTGTCCAGCAACAGGCTATCGAAGAATTTCTGTGTTGGCTGACGCGTGTCCGGTATCGCGCCGATGAGCGAACCGCGATGGGAGGCCAGTGCCTCCAGGTCCAAAACCTGGGCGCCTGCATTGTCAAGTTGCTGCAAGAGACGAGTCTTGCCGCAGCCTGTCGGACCGGAGAGGACGATGTACGAAAACTCGCGAGGCTTGGTCGCCAGTTGCTCATTGACCCATCGCCGGTAACCCTTCCACCCTCCCTCAAGGCGGTCGACCTTGAAGCCGATGGTATCGAGCGCGTCGAACCACAGACGGCTACGCTTGCCGCCCCGGAAGCAGTAGACAAGGATTTTGCCGGTGCGCGGATGGCTCAAAAGCACCGTGTCGAGATGGCGGGCAATGTTCTTGAGCGAATACGCCACACCGATGTAGTACGCCCGCATATTGTCCGTCCGGTGCAGCGTGCCGACCTCCGCGTACTCCTCGTTGTTCACCACCGGCAGGTTGACGGCGCCGGGGATGTGGTCCTCCGCAAATTCCCGCTCGCTGCGGGCGTCGATAATGAGGTTGTACTCAGTGAATCGCTTCATGGTCGCGTAAGTGCCGGAGGAGATATCTGAGAAGTATACCAAGCGCACGAAGCCCGGCTGGGAGGCCGGGCTCGCGGGGCGGCTGGTTTACCGCGCGAGCTGCGTAGGTCTCGGCGACTCGCGCGTCAGGAGCGCCGGCTAGTCGCGATACCGGAGGTGCCCAGGCGACGCGACCACCCGTCGGGCGCCGGCAAGACGCTCGATGGCACTTTCGAGTGCCGCATCAGGCAGCCCGTCGAGGTATATTCGATTCCAGACATTTGCGAGGAATGACGCCCCGGTATCACCAGCCATCGACCGGCGCAGGTAATGCTCATCCGGAACAGTCAGCAGCATCGTCCAGCCGGCCGAGCGGCCCCGCTCGACGACCGGCCGAAGGCTCATCGAGAGATACCCCTGGACTTCGGCCAGCGCGAGCAAGCGCGGATGCGTATCGCGAGCCTCGCGCGGAAGCTGAATCGATGTGCAGACAGCGTGATGCGCGACCGCTTGCAGCAGCGCTCCCTGCACGTGCAGCAGGCGCCACGAATCCTGTTCAGCCATTTCAATGACGAGACACTGGGGGCCATTCATCAAAGCCAGCAGCCCCGGAGCGTTGACGTGCTCGGCAAAGAGCCGCGACAGGCCAGGCATGCGCAACCACGCTTCCATCGATTCCGCCATCCGGACGCACAGCATGCGCACGGCGCCACTTTCATTGCTCTCGCTCCGCAGTGAGTCCAGCAACGACTGCCCGACCGCACGGGCCGGGATGCCGCTCGGGCAGGCGTTCACCAGCGATGCGCCACCGTCGGCGCCGAGGCGTCGCAGTTCGCCGCACACCCGATTGAGTGTGACGTGAGCGCCGGTGGCCTCCATGACCAGGAAGAGCGTGGACAAGAGCCCGTGTATGCGCGTGCGCCAGTAGTCGTCCGAAAGACGTTCCCGGAGCGCGGAAACCAGTACGTCCGCCGCAACCATCGCCGGCAGTCCCGTGAAGACGTTGCACGCGAGTCCCCGGCTGCTGCCCAGGTCGAGCAGCTGCGCATGCGCCTCGAGCTGCTCGTGCGCCGCGGCGGGCAACTCGCCGCCGAAGAGATTGACGAACACGCCGGCGCCGCCGCGCTCAATCTGCGCGGCGAGGTGGCGCTGCAGCCAGTCGCGGCGCACGTCACCGTCGCCGCCCAGTGCGAGCACGTGACGCTGCCAGTCCGCGCGCGGCACGGCAAACTCCCCGCCATACTGGCCCCAGTCCAGCGGATAGCTCTCGTGCTCTTCACGGGCAGGTGTGGGTTGCGGCCGGCACGAGGCGGCGGCGCGCGCCTGCAGCGTGTTCCAGTCGGGCTGCTGATACAGAGTGGCCAGTGCCTCGAGGGCACTGGCGGGCTTCATGCGAAAGCGGTGCTTGTCGCCCAGGTAGGTGATGAGCCGGTCCGCTTGGCCCTTCAGGAATTCAACGGTGGGCAGGTTCACGGGCGACCCTCCCCAAAAACGGAAACGGCGAGGCTCTGCCGGCTGGCAGCGAGATGGCGCTTGGCCATGGGGTATCTCCACAAAAGGTGGCGCAGGGGATGCTGTTGATGCCTGCATTTCAAGCAACGCGCCGGTCCATGGGATACGCGGAATTCGTCGAGTGTCCTGATTCACCATCGGAGTAGGCTCCGTGCAGGCGGCGGGCCAGGCGACCCGGCCAGGGAACGCATCCCTGGTTACCGCAATGTATACCTCACATAACGCACTACGTCAAGCATCAAGAGCGCCTCATTGCCGTCGAGTCACGACAGATTGACAATGGCAGTTTACTTGATATACTATGGCCGTAAACCCAAGCAGCGCCTGAGGCCAATCAGTGGAACAACTCGCCGTCATCACGACTTACTTCAATCCGTGTCGCTACCAGACGCGCCGCCGCAATTATGACCTGTTCATGGCCGGCATGCGTGCGGCGGGGGTGCTCTGCCTGACGGTGGAATGTGCGTTCCCCGGTCAGGAGTTTGAGCTGGCGCCTTCGCCCGATGTCATCCGCGTGCGCGCCAACACGCTGCTGTGGCAGAAGGAGCGGCTCATCAATCTCGGGGCCGCCTACCTGCCGCCGGGCATCCGGTATGTCGCCTGGTTGGATTGCGACATCTTGTTCGACAACCCGAACTGGGCCCGTGACCTCGTGCGCGTGCTCAAGAGGCACCAGGTCGCCCAGGTGTTCGAATACGCGGTGCGGCTCGACCGCGACGGTATCGGTGAAGCTGACCCGCGGGCCGAGTCCTTCGCGGCCGCGATGAACCGCAACCCACACCTACTCGAAGCAAACCGCTATGACGTGCACGGTCACACTGGCTACGGCTGGGCCATGCGCCGTGAGCTGTTCGACGAGGTCGGTCTGTACGAGGCCGCGGTGTCGGGCAGCGCCGACCATTTCATGGCGCATGCCATCTACGGCCACTACGGCTTCTGCATCGAGAACGCGCTCAAGCACGACCCCATCCAGATTACGCACCTGAAAGCATGGGGCGAGCGTTTTCATGCGCGCGTGCAGGGCAGCCTCGGCGTGGTGCCGGGCCAGATTCGGCACCTCTGGCATGGCGACACGGTGAATCGCCGGTACTTCCTGCGCATGCACGAAATCACCGACCTCGGCTACGACCCGTACACCGACCTCGTTTCGATTCCCGGTCAGCCCCTTGAATGGGCGCCCGACCTGAATAAACCCGGCCTTGAGGCCTATTTCGCCAACTACTTCAACCAGCGCCGTGAAGACGGTGAGGGTACCCATCAAGGAGCATGCGCATGTCACTCGAACTGAACCCCCCGCACCGCCTGCTGCTGCGCGAGCAGCAAAACCTCGACCTCCTCATCGGCAAGACCGACCTGGCCATCGCCACCGCCACGGTCAAGCGTAACCGCCTCCTCGAACATACGGTGCATGTGCACCTGCCCGCGCTGACCGGCGGGGTTCGGGACAACCTGGCGCTCATCTTCCCGGGCTTCCTGACGGCCGAGCGTGAGCAGACGTTTGCGCAGCACGGCAAGATTTTCGGCCTGTTCAATCGCGCCACCACGCGGGAAAAGCTGGCGCAGCTGCAGGCCCAGTTCCGCGCCTACCTCGAACAGGCGGGCTACTGCCGAGACGAGGACGACGAGTTGCGTCGCCTGTCCATTCAGAAGGTCAACCTGACCCGTGAGCTTCAAGATGTCACCCGCCAGCTCATCAAGGTTCAACCGGTCACGTCGGCCGGCGGCGGCCGCGTCATGCGGGTTGGTGGCGCGCGCGAGTCGTTGCAATACGACGACGACTGTGGCGGCTCCGGGGACGACGGCCTGGTGAACGGCTTGATGCTCGCTGCCATCGTGAATGCGTCGCAGGATGACAGCACCACCGTGTTCATCGACGGTCCGGCGCAGGATACAGTGACGGTCACGGGCAGCGATGCACCCGCGCTGGACACCCCTTCGGCGGCGTGCATCGACACGACCGACCAGCTGGGCTGCTTCAGCTGACGCAGTCGAAGCCCACTGCGTCCGGGCATGAGAAAACCCGGCCTGCGATAGGCCGGGTTGAGTCGTGCGCCTCAAAGAGGCAGAACTGGCTGCGCGGACTCAGCCGCGCGCGGTGACGAGCAGGGCGCCCAGCACATCGTCCGGCTCTCGCGCCAGCTCGCCGCTGTTCCAGTACGCGATTTCGAGTCCGTCGACCACCACGCGAACGTAGCTGTTCGAGTCGGTCCTGACCGGGCAGCGAATCTCGCGGCCGCTGCCGGCAATCGGCACGACGGTCTCTTCTCCGTACTGCAAGTGCAGGTTGTCCAGCGCATGCTCGATTTCCATCGAATTGAGGCTGTATTGCGCGGCCAGCAGCTTGCGCAATTCACTCGAGTCGACATCCAGCTCCGTGCAGCGCGTGGGGCCTTCGGCCGGAAGCGCAACATAGCCGGAAAACCGTACCTTGTTGTCATCCAGCATCGTGTACACGATGTCGTCCAAGCCGCGGATGCTACCCGTGACCGCTGTCGCGATGGCGTCGTGGCGGTCGACCCGGTCTTTCTTCTCCGCGAAGCGGGGCACCAGCACCGTCCCGGTGACCTCGTCTTCCGTGCCCACGCGCCACACCTTGCCGTTCTGAAACTTGATGAATCTCGTTTGCATCGTTCGCTCCTGGATTGTGCGGGCCGAGTCCTGCATGAGGACGGGTCCTGCTGGTGGGTAATTGACCTCAGGGGCGTATAGCGCGGCCGCGCGGGGCTCGACGTGCCTATACCGATGGCAGGAAAGCCAAACCGTCACTTTCACGTTTGAGAGGAAACACACCATGAATCACGAAGCGAAATCCGTTTCGACAGGGCTTGCGTTCATTCAGGCGGCCGCGGCCGCAATGCCGCGCACGCTCGGCGACCGCGAGCGCATCGCCGCGATGGAGGAGGCGATGCGACTTGCTGTTCGCAACCGCTTTGCCTTCGACAAGGACGATGCGGAGGCACTCAACCGCTTTCGCATCTCCCGGTGCGTCGGCAAGTTCCGACCGCTGAACTACTACGGCATGGCCTGTTTCCACGGCGGCACCTACGCGCGCATGTGGGAGACTCATCACAAGCAGAAGCCGTGGGTCGCGGCAGTTGCGGTATTTGCCGGCTACCTGTGGACTAGCTACGACAGGCGCGCCGAGGTGCGCCCGAAGAACCGGGTCGCAGCCGGTGTCGCGGTGTTGATGCCGGCATCGTTCGCACCGTATGAAGCGCTGCTGGCGCACACCGATGAGGGCCATCAAGTCTGGTGGTGCACGTCGATGGACACGGACACCATCACGCTGTGCCGGTACGAGTGGCCCAACCACCGGGAAGGGCGCGAAGACCTGGTGCGGTATCCGTACTACCACTCCGGGCAGAAGCCCGCGCGCATCCGCAAGCTCTCGCGCGAGGAATGGGAGCAGTGGAACGCGTTGATGCTCGAGCAGGCCCAGGAACCGCAGGCAGCATAGGCCACCACGCAATTCCCCTCGACAGCCCCCTTGGGGCTGTTTTCTTATGGCCTGGAAATTGACAAAGCGCCAATAAACAGATATATTATTTCGAAATCGATATCTCTGCCTCAAACCGAGGAGCCCATGACGATTCCGACGAGCACGGCGCCGTCGGCCGCGGTAGCGCCCATCGCACCCGGCCCGACGATTGCGTTGGTTTCTCCACAACGGTGGGCCGAGGCGCTGGCGAACGCTGACGCCAGACGCAAGCAGCGGCTCCTGGCCGAGCCGGGAGCAGACTATCTTCGCCGCGCCCTCCGGATGGTGCGGAGCGGGGAATGCGCTGACGGTGAGTGTTTCCGGGAACGTCGCGAACGCAATGGTGAGCTTTTTCGGGAACTCAGCGAGGCATGGCTGCTCGCCGCCACCGACGCGCGGCCGGGCGACGTCGTTGAAGTGGATGGCTGGAACGCGCCGCGTGAAATCGTGGTGCGGGAGGTTGTCCTGTACTGGAGCGACGAGAGCGAGCGGGCGGAGGACGCCTATGTGCTGCTGGTCGGTCCGACCGTGCAGCGCGGGTCATCCTTCGGCCCGAGCAAACGCAACCTGACGCCCGCCTGGCAGTCCATCCGCATGGTCGAGCCGTCGCGTACGATGTTGCGCGGGCTCGAGAAACACGGACTTACCTGGAACGGTGCACGATGACTCAAGCCTCCACCTCTACATCCATCGCGAGCGACGCGCTCGCGCCGCTCAAGGCACGCGCGATGCTGCTCGCAACATTCATCGGTTCGATGTGGGCCGTGTGGTGCATCTCGGCTGCGCTGCCGTTTCTCCACCTGGCCCGCTATGGCATCGTGCCCCGCACGCTGGGCGGCCTCGCCGGCATCGTATTCGCCCCGTGGCTGCACGCCGGCTTCTGGCATCTTGCGGCCAACACTGGCGGCCTGGTGGTGCTCGGATGGTTCTGCATGTGGCCCCGCACTGCCGACTTCTGGCGCGCGACGCTGGGCGGCATGCTCGGCGCCGGCTCGGCGGCCTGGCTGCTGGGCGCTCCGCATTCTGTCCACATCGGCGCGAGCGGCTTGGTGTTCGGTTACGCCGGCTTTCTGGTGGCGCGCGGCCTCTATACCCGCCGCATCGTTGCAGTGCTGGTCGCGATGTTCGTTGTCTGGTGCTACGGAGTGAGCCTGGTCTATGGCGTGCTGCCGCTGGAGCCGGGCGTGTCATGGCAAAGCCATCTTGGCGGAGCGGTTGGCGGCCTCCTGGCGGCGCGAGCCGCGCGGCGCTCAAGAAGCTGACGGCGCTGCCGATATCCCGTTGAGGGGTAATGGCCGGGGACCGGCGAGGACATCGGATGACACAGGAACAGCTGCTCCGTCAGCGGGGCGCCACCATCGGGGATTATCTGGAGGCACTGGGCTACAGCGTGGCCTGGCTGCTGTCGTTTGCGTACCGTTTCGTGCGTCCTCTGCTCGACTACGTGCTGTCGAGCCGACTGCAGCGTGCGTTGTTCGTGACCGTGGCGCGCGGGCATACATGGCGCGTCGTCGGTCTTCCGGTCGCGTGCGCCCTGACCGCCTCATGGGTCTTCGCGCCAAGCCCCCTGATAACGGCAGGCCTCCTGCTGCAGCTCCTCCCCATCAACAGCCTGTTCTACCGACTGAAGCAACACAAGTCGGTGCTTGTCTCCTCGGTGTTTGGCCGCAGGTTCCGCGTGCACCTGCCGGCGACGGCGCTAAGCCCCCGTGATGCGCTTTCCTTGCGCGAGCAGATAGTCGACGTGCTGCGTGTCGCTCAGGCGGGCAGGGCAAGCAGCGTGCAGATGGAATCTCCCCTGCTGGTCGCCGAGTCCACCCACCGGCTGGTTGTGCGGCAGCTCGAGCGTGCAGCGAAAGAACTGCAGCTTGAGGTGTCTGTCGTCTCAGACGCACCGCGGGAAACGTCTCGCCTGGAGCAGGCGATGCTCGCCGGACACCTACGACGCTATGCAACCGAGCTGCGCGGCGCGCGGATGCCCACGGGGACGGCCGGCCGGAGAATGACCCGATGCGTGACCGTGCATCTGCGGCGCGCATAAAAAGCAGCCCCGGGAGGGGCTGCGGTGAGGAACGTATTGCCTTGGCCAGGTAGAGGTCAGTGCGTCAGGTTCTCGGCGTCGAGCGCCGCATTCCAGAGTTCCATCATCCGGGCGCCATCCGCGCGCGACTGTGGCGTGTCCGGGCCCGTCATGGCGACAATGAGACCGCAGCCATCCTCGGCTTCGAGCACCACCCACGGCTGTGAGTCCTCCGGAGCGTCCTTCGGCACCCGCGTCGTGACCATGACGCGCTTGCGGGTGAACAGCTGTGGGTCGATTTCCATCCGGGGCAGGTCGTCATGCATGAGCTACCACCTTGCCCACGCTGTACACGTAGCCATCCGGACCGCCGTTCAGTTCGCGCTGCAATTCCGTGCGGCGCCAGACCTGCACCTCGAAGCCGAAGTTCTTCACGAGGCTAAGGGATGCGTCGCTGAGGTTGCGGAGCACGATGGCGCGCGCTGCCTTCGGTGTCGACGCCCGGCCGAGCGTAGCCCAACCAGCGCCCGTCGAGTAGGCCAGCACTGGCAGTGCTTCCTGAGCCGAGTGTTTCGTGCTCATGCCGGCACCTTGCGCGAATCAGCAAGCGCCAGGTCCGCAGCGCGACGACATGCTTCCTCGGGCTGCCCTTGCGAGGCCTGCGTCGCGTAAGCGGTCTGCCAGATAAAGTAGCCCTTGAGGTCCTCGACGTCGTTCGCCGACAGGTAGTCGGTGAGCCCGTCGTACGAGCCGGTGCGTTGTGCAAGCGAATAGGCCGCTGCATGCAACGCCTTGGACTTGTCCGTGTAGTTGAAGTCCATCCAGCGGTAGAGTCCGGCTGCGGCCGCCTCGACAACCTTGAAGCCCCACTGGAACGGAGTCGGCGACGGCGTGCGCGTGATGACCGCGACCAGGTCGTTGTGGACGATGACGGTCGGCTGCCAGTCGCCCGACAGCACGGAGGCGATGCGCTCTTCCGCATTCTTTTTCGCCAGGGTCTTGTTCGGACCATCGCCATCCATGCCCAGGTGCGTCACGGTGACAGTTTTCTGCTTCATGTGTGTGTCCTCACGGTTGTTGAACGGGTACTGCGTAGCCGTATAGCTTCGACTTGGGGTCCCAACACCGCGAGGCGGGATAGCCGGACCGCCACCAGGCACCTGAAAAGAAAACAGCAGCTCGCGAAGAGCCGCTGTTGAGTCGAGTGTTCAAGCAGTCAGTCACACTGCAGAGCCCGCTCCGCCGGTGTCAGTTCGCCGGTGACGCCGGGGTTCGGCAGCACGCTGTCATAGTCCGTGTATGCGTCGAAGCGGATGCTGTTCTCGAGGAACATCCCCGCATGACCACGGCGTTGCGCGACGAATCGGTGCACGCCGTTACGGTCTTCGATTTCGAGATGGCGCAGCGTCGGGCCGCCGTCTGCCGTCTCGTGGTTCAGCCACTTCTGAATCTGCAGACTTGCTCCCTCCTCGGGGTCGACCAGTTCGAACGTGCTGTGCCCGTAGTGGTTCGACACCGCGTCGAATGCGTGTCGGACCGTGCTCGTATGCACACTCAGGTGATAGCACTTCAGGCGTAGCGACGGAACATGAGCCGTCGGAATGGCGTTGGCGTTCTTCATTGGAAAACTCCTTTGTTTCCTGAGGTTTTATGAATGTGTCGACCGCTGTTACCGGTACGCAGTCAACACACGTAGCGTTCCCGTTTCTTCATCGAAGACGAGGTTCACGACGTCGCATACGGCATCGCCTCTGCCGGAATACTCGAGCGTCGTGACGTCGACAGGGCCGCGCTCCTCCTTGCGCTGTTGCAGCAAGGCAATCATCTCGTCGATGTCCATGGCTGTGTTCCTTCCTCCTTGAGTTTGACCACGTGTACATTCACGATGAGCGTATAGCTCGGCCGCGGCCTATACGGAGTGTGGAAGACCCACGTTCAAGGACACATCAGGAGGCTCAGATGAGCAATATTGCCCAGTACCACTGGCAGTTTTCAAACAAGCGCGGCCACTTCAGTGGCTATCTGGATGCGGTCGACCCGCGTGATGCCGTGTCGCGTGTGATGACGCAACGCGTCGCGTTCTCCAGCCTGCTGTTCGGGCAGGAGTATGGCGTGCCGATTGAAGTCATCGACGACGCGCCGGGTAATGCGCAATGCCGCATCTACCAGGCGGAGCAGGATGGTTACTCGATTCGGGTGATTCGGCTCTAGGCAAACAACGCGCCCCTCAAAAAGCCCTGTAAATGCGGGGCTTTTTTTTATTTGCTGTGTGTGCACGACTTCGTGAGTCGCGATGAGGGGGACCCGACGAAGAAAAGCTCCCGTACGAAACGGGAGCGTTGAGAAAACTGATGTGCCTTTAGAGCTTTTCCCAGTAACCGCGATAGCGCTCACCAGTCTCGGGGGCGGTGACGAACAACTCGCCTTCGGTGAACCCGTAGCGAAGCTGCGACTCGATATGCTCCGAGGCTGATTCGTCCAGCTCGTCGATTTCCGGTGCGCCCGCATCGACGATGTTCCAACCGATTCGGTGCATCAGAATCTCGGCCTCGTGTTCGTACTGGGTCTCGGAAGGCATTTCGTTTGCCGCAACCAGCTCGTAGGGCGAGACCTGCAAATAGAGCGGGGCGCGCGCATCGTGCTCTGTGCCCGGAAGCTCCAGACGCAGTCGGCTGCCAGGGAAGTCCACAGGGACCTGATGGTTGTAGTGCAACACCACATCAAGCTTCGTTCCCGACCGAAACTGCGCCACAAGGTTCTGTGCCGCGGCGTATTGCAAATCCTCGGCGGGGAGCCAGTCCCCGTCGCAGCGCTGGGTTGCCACAGGCGCCAGCGCATACAGTCTGGCGTTCAACTCGCACAGTCGGTTCACCAGTTCGGTGACGCCCCCAGCCGGCGCCATTCCGATGGTGGCACGGCAAAGCACTTCAACAGCCTTCAGACTCGACTTCATGGCAATCTCCTTTGTCCACGTAAAAGAACTAACCTCGATGCCGTATAGGCGCGCGCACGGACAAAAGAAAACGCCACAGGAAAGCCTGTGGCGTGGAGCTGTTGCGGAGAGGGGGAGATGACTATGCTTCGGCCTGAATCTCTTCAGGCTCCTCGACCTGGAACACATAGCCTTCGGGGCCGCCCAGGGTCTCGATGGTCAGCATATTGCGACGCCACACGCGAACGAGACCGACGGCCGCGCCAATCACGCGCTCGCGCACGATTTCAACTGCACCTTCCTTGCAGGTGGTGTAGCCGAGCGTAATCCATCCGGAAGCGGCATACACCAGAACCGGCAGAACTTCGATATTGTCCAGCATGATTTCCTCGCATTCTTGATTTGGCCTGACCTACAACGGCGTATAGCTCGGCGGCGAGGGATGATTTCGTGCTGGTCGACCCGGCCACATGAAGGGCCGGGTCACTGAAAAATGGGCGTCGCGGTGAGCGCCGCGCGGCGCGCTAGTCGCCGAGCTTGCCCATGCGCAGGAGGTAGTTCATGAAGGCCGCGCGCACGCCCGCGTTGGCGATGTCCGGCGCCATGTTCGGCTTGATGAGCCGCGTCGCGAGCAGGGGAGCGCACTCGGCTGATGCGAGGAACGCGTGCCAGTGGTCGAGCTGCTCGTCGTCACTCCAGTTGGCCCAGGTCGCGTTGAACTCGCTGAGCCGTGCGGCGTGCGCCTTGCGCTGGGCGTCCTGCATCTCCTGCTCGAAGCTCTTCTTCTGGTGCTGCTCCTTGAGCATCACGAGTTCGTTCTTCTCACGGTTGGTGAGGTGATATTTATCGTCCGTGTCCTGCAGGGCCGTGCTCAGCAGCCGGTACCCGTTCTTGATGGCCTTGTCCTTGACGATGTAGCGGTAGTAGAGGACATCGCACACCTCCTCGACGCGGTCCGTCGGATAGGCGCTCGTCAGCTCATCGAGCTGGCTGCGGTTCAGCCCGAATTCGTCCTTCATCATCGTCCAATATTCTGGTCGGATGCGTTCGCTCTGGTCGGTCGTGTACTGGTTCTTCGGATTCGGCTTGATGATGAACTTGATGCCGACAATTTTGCGGCCCCGGTAGTCGTACTTCACCTCGGCGGTAAAGTCGCTGAGTTCCTCCAGCTCCTGCAGCGGACCGGCAATCGTGCGCGCGGACAGGCGCTTGAATTCGGGGTATTCGTGCCGCTCGACGCCCATGCGCTCGCGAAACTCCTCGATGGACATCATGTCGGTCTCGCCGCGGTATTCAAACTCCTTCAGCATCTCGTACAGCGCCAGCGCGTATTTGCTGCGAAACCGCGCGTTGACCACCATCGAGATGTAGTAGTAGCGCTTGGGCGCGCTGAACAGATTGCGGATGAGCGGCGGGATGTCGTAGACGAGATTCTTTCCGTCGAAGAGGGCGTCGGCCAGCAGGCTGGTCATGAACCACTTCTCGCCATTCTCGACCTCGATGACGGCCTTCTTCATCGCCCGAACCGAGTCCTTCAGGTACTTCATGTCCGAACGGTCGTGGCTTACGCACCACGACAGATAGTCGACGGGCACCGAGAACATGCCACCGCCCGACAGCGTCGGCCGCGCCACGAACAGCAGCGCGTTGAAAAGCTTCTTCTGGAGCAGGTTGAGCGACGTCTCGGAGCGGATGCGTTGGCTGCCCTTCTTGAGCAGAAGGTCGTTCCTGCTCTCGATGATGGACGTGCCTTCGTCGAACAGGTCGAGGCTGCGCTGGTACTGCATGCGACCTTCGGCTTCGTTCGTCGCAAGAAATGGAACCAGCTCATCGGGAATCGCCGGGGTGCCCTCCACGGCCGTCGTGGTGGCAGGCGGGCGCGCGCCTGACGCTTTGGTCGCCGCCGGCGTGACGCGGGACGTCGCTCGCTTGCTCGTCTTCCGCGGTGCTCGGACCTTCCGTGCAACCGTGACGGGCGGCTCGTCGTCGGTGTTCACCTGTTTCGAAACCCTGTCCATTCGCATGTTCTTGATTCTTGGTTCGCAGCACTATCGTCGGTTATGGTCCCTGCGTCAAACCACATTTGTAGGCCATAGGTCTCCTGCTGGCGGCTGGCCCATATCTGTAGGCCATGGGCCCAGGCGGCGGGCTACCGGCCGCAACCGACAATGGACTACAAATCTGGGGGAATTTTCGGGGCGCGGACGGCTCGGTGTTTGCGCTGGGCCGCGGGTGAGGGGTATGGCCTACAGTCGTGGCGAGCGCTCTCGTCTGAACAAACTGGCATTGCCCACAGATGTAGTCCATAGGCCGCTCGGCACCCGACTACGGGGCAAATGCCCGCCCGGCGGGCCCCTTGGGGCGGCGCTGCACGCCATGTTTGGAGGCCATTGACGAGTGTCATTGACGCGCGCGCCGGCCCCGCGCCCATATCTGTAGGCCATGCAACCCCGTTCGCACTGGGCCTCCCCCACATCTGTAGGCCATAGACCGGCGCAATTCGAATGGCCTACAGATGTGGGGATAACGCTTTGAGCGCAGCGCCCGGCTGGCGGTCGTTCACCGCGGACGCCCCATAGTTGTAGGCCATACGCAGCAGAGCGAGACCGAGTCGGCGCCATCTCACCCGTATCCTTCTTGACACCAAAATTGTCGATGGTCGCGGCACTTTTACTAGCGAAATCAAACTGCTAAGCAGGCGAGAGCCCAGTCTGGACGATTTAGCGCTAAGGGGTATGGACTACAGATGTGGGTGCTGCTCCTTGGCCGCCAATTCGGCAATGTCCTTGGCTGTTGACAACCTGGCGTGTTTTTCGTCTGACCGAAAACGATTCGAATCATTGTTAACAAAAATCTAATCTAATCGTTAACGCTGGCCAAGCACTTGAAATTACAGGGAAAATTCGGCTTATGGCCTACAGATGTGGGAGAACGGTGACCAGATTTGTAGTCCTGGGGCCTAAAGCCTACGGCCGTGGGTGACCTTTGGCCTACAGATGTGGGGCCAAAGCCTACGTTTATGGGAATGGTCTACAACCGTGGGTGTGGGCCATGTGTGGATAACTGGCAAGCACGTCGGCGCGCACTCGCACATCTGTAGGCCATAGGCGGTTAATCTGCAGATGAAATTCGCCATTGGGCGAAGGCGCAATAAAAACGCCGTGCAAAGCACGGCGCTTGAGAGAGAGTTGTGTAGCGAATAGACGGTCAGTGCGACAGTTGGCCGGCAGCTGCCTTGCGCATCGCGATGTCGATGGAAAGCGGCGACCAGTTCGTGAGCACGTCGTGCGCCGGCGCAAACTCGACCAGGTCGAAATCGCTGCCGACGGTCGAATTGCCGTTGGCTTGCCAGCGCTGTTGCGCATCGTTGATACGGTGGAAACCGCCATCCGAATAACCGACCTTGCACCAGTCGCCATTGCGCATGCGCGCGGAGGCGGCACCTTTTGCCATGCACAGTTCGCGCAACGCGTGCGTAAAGTAGGTGAGGGGTGCGGCTTGATGGCTCGACAGTTGAATGTGCAGCATGATGTCCTCGCGTTGTGTGTGTCCTGATGTCAGGACTGGATGTCCATAGCCGTATAGGCCGAACGTGGCGCGGGCGAGGGGAAACTGCTGGCAAGGAAAACGCCGCGCGAAGCACGGCGTTTTGAGGGGCTACTTCTCGAATTACCTTTCTATGTCGTGCATGGCCGGGACAACCTGGCCGATACAGGTCATGTTCAGCGTCCAGTGCTCCGTGCCGCCATTGACGGCGGGATGGTGCACCACATAGACCTGATGTTCGGTGTAACGGCCCTGTCGGTCCCGTTTGGCGTGAATAGCCTTCAGCTCCTCGCTGCCGAACACGTACACGGGGGCCGATTCGGCCAGGCGCCGCACATCGTCCGGGGATAGTGTGGCTCTCATCGCGTCGCTCCTCAGAACATGCTCATCTGAGCCACGACGGGTGCCGGTGGCGCGACGTCCTCGAGGTCCTCGAATTGCACGTTCGGGCCGTGCAGCAGCATCGCCTTCAGCACGAATGCATGGCCCATCGAGCGGTTCGGATTGAGGAACACATCGCGGAGCGACATGCCCTGTGCCTCGTGGTCGTAGCCGTCGAAATCCCACAGCGTCAGCGGCCCGTCCTTTGCCATCGCCTGCAGCCGCGCGAACGACTGCATCTTGCGCACGGCATCCCGGTAGAGCGGGAAGTACACGCGCAAGCGCGCGTCCACATACGGGAGCTTTTCGCCGTCCCACCAGAGGTAGGCCGGCTTGGCACCCTTGCCGTACGGGTAACGCACTGCAAACTGCTTGGCCCACCCTTGCTCGGCCCAGCGCCAGTACGCCGCGTTCGGATTGCCATCCTCCGCGACGAACTCCGGATAGACCTTTGCGTACTGCCAGGCATTTTCCATGCGGCGCGCCGCGCGGCCACCGTACAGCGGAACCGGGCCGAGAAAGAACGGCGAGAACTCTCGTTGCCAGTCGTCCTTGGCGTGGCTGGTGGTGTCGACGACGAAGCCGACGGTGCCTTTGCGGTCTCGCGGACCGACTACCTTGATTTCCATGTGCAGCTCCTGGTCAGCGGGACTTCAGGGTCGTGAGAAACTCGGCCCCAGCTTGGCAAATCGCATCCTTGATGAAGCGTTGGCCGTGTGGTGACACGTTGAACTCGGCCGGGAGATGCTCATGCCAGCGTGAAGCGATGTGCGTGGTCGCATTGGCCACCGTCTCGTCGTTACCGACCGTATTCGGTGTCGTTGCCACGGCAGCCGGCGGCTCGAATTCCACGAGGTCGAATCGGTCGCCCGTGATGGATTCGCCGTTCGCTGTCCAGTAGAGCCCGTTGTCGGCGCCGCGGAAGCCGCCGTGAGGACAGTCGTCCCACGGATGTTCTTCTTCGGCCGGCACGTACAGCACTTCGCGCCAGTTTCCGTCGCGCATGCGAGCGAGCACCTTGCCGTTGGCCAGGCACGCGTCGCGCAGTGCGGTCGTGAACGGGTTCAGCCGGCTGCCGTGACGGCAGAGCAGTTCTTCGTTTTTCATGGTGTTTTCCTTCCGAATGGGGATGTCCTGGGTGCGGACGACTCGTCCGTTCCGGTATAGGCAAGGTGCCTGCTGCTGTGGTGCGCGCGCGCCGGTTTATACGGGTGCGGGATGCGTCGCGCACGACGCTATACGTGAGCCCTCGTTGCTCACGTACCGCTATGTCCACTCTGGCCAACCTGCGTTTCCGGCATGCAAAGCGTGCGTCCGAGCTGTTGGGGCAGGTGTCGACACCGGACGCGATTGTCGAGCGGTTGCTGGAAGACTTTCCGCTCACTACCCAGTGCGTGGTCGACCTTGGTGCCGGCGATGGCCGGTTGGCGCGCGCCGCGCTGACACATGCGCCGCAGGCTGAAGCGCAGCTGTTCGAGGTGGACGAGGCGCGTGTCCAGCGCTTGCGCGAGTCGGCTAGTCCACGTGAGCGTGTCTGGTCGCTCGACGTATTGCGCGCCCCTGAGCTGTTGGCAGTCCCAGGGATGTGCGGAGCCCCCGATGCCGTTGTCTCGAACCCGCCCTACCAGGAGGTGAGGTTGGCTGGAGAGGACCTCGCGCGGGCACGGACCATTCTGCCGTTTCTCGTCGACCAGTCGGGGTGGGTGCGCGCTGACGTGGTGTTTGTCGCCTATGCGTGGGCGCTGTGCGGTCTGGGCGCGTTTCTCGGGCTCATCCTGCCGGCGCCGGCGCTGACCCACCCCCAGTACCGGCCGCTGCGGGCGATGTTCCTCTCACAGCTCGAGGACCTCACGGTGTCTCAGCTGACGTCCCGCTGCTTTCCCGGGGTGGAGGTCGACGCGTTTCTCGTCACGGGCAGGCGCGCGCTGCCGGCGCGGCGGACCCCGACACTGCGGCTCATCAACCGCGCGGGCGAGGTGGTCGCCGTCCGGCAGGTGGGCTATGAAGCGGGCTTGGCGCGACTCGACTTTGCCGCGCATGAGAGCGCCGCGCTGCTCGGGCTCGAGAATGGTCCGGCCGACACGCTGCATTCGCTGGGTGTCGAAATCATCCGGGGCAGCATGACCCGCGTGGCGTTCGAGCGTGCAGGCCTGCAGGCGTTTCACACGACCGACTTCGCTGCGGCCGGCGGCGAGCTGCACCTGACCAGCGAGCCGACGACGCATCGTGTCGCGGAACCCGGTGACATCCTGATTCCGCGGGTCGGTTCGCGCTGCCTGATGCGCGAGACTCGGGTGGTTTCTGGCACGGGAGTCTTCTCGGACAGCGTCTACCGGCTGCGGGGCGCGCCGGAGGTGATGAAGCGCGTCTGGGCAACGCTGGCCAGTGACTTCGGCCGCCAGTGGCGAGCCACGCATGCCGTCGGCAGTTGCGCGAAGCACCTCCCGCTCTGGGTGCTGCGCGACATGCCGATGCGCTGATTCAAAGAACAGCTATACGGCTTGAGGCCATTCGGTCTTTTTCGACTAACGCAATTACATTCGTGAGGACATCATGGGAATCAGTGTAAGCTGCTTTGCCTCGCATCAAACCGTTGCTGAACGCGACCTTTGCCGAGTCGTACCCATCTATCAGTGGTCGTCGTATCAGGCCGACCCGGCCGTTTTCAAAGGTGCGCAACTGGACGTACACGCCGCGCGCATGGGCTGGAGCGATACGGGCTGGCATGCCCTCGGAGAGTTCTTTCCGGCGGTTGCCCAGGAATATGGCCGTATCGACCTGCGCATGTCGGCGCAGGTCCGCCGGCAGGTTGTGCGTCTGCTGCATCATCTGCTGTCGCATTCGCCGCGAGTTGTGCCGGACAACGGGAGCAGCCATAAGGCATTCGACCTGCGTGCATTCATGACCGAGCAGTCGCCGGAACTACTGGCGCGGCTCTCGCTGCCGCGTCGGCATCAAATGTTTGCCGCGGAGTACGACGCGACGTTTGATACGGCACTCCGTGCATGTTTCACATACGTGTATGAGGCCGGCGTCCATGGGCATCTCTACGTCGCGGACGTGCGGGGACGGTTGCGCCCGATGGAATTTGCACTCATCCATGAGGACGCATATCAGGCGCTGGTCGAGCGCAAGCTCACCACACCCCGGTTCGGTCGCTTGCCGGTCGATGTCAACTCGGCCATCGGCGCAGCATTCGAGAAGGCCCGCGAATCCGTTCCGGACGAGAGGGGTGACCCGCTGACGTTGAAATTTGTACGCGCAGGTGTGGTTGCCGACCGGCTGACCGAGATGAACGACCTGACCCGCGACCTGTATCTGCTTCGGGATTATCTGAACGAGGTTGCGAGTTCGGTTTTCGAGGGCACGCTGTCGGTGCAGGAGGCGACCGAAGTGCTGAAGGACGATATCGAAGGGGTGTACGCCTTCGCATCTCTCGACGACCTCGGCGTGCCGCTCTCGCCGGTGGTCTACGCGGCAGAGGAGGACTACGACAACCACTGCGGGTCTGCTTACTTCGACTTCGTGGCGAAGGTGAACCGCAACGTGTATCGCAGCCGGCAGGTTGCCATTCACGGGGAATTCTTCCGGTACGAGCTGCGAGCGGCGTCAGCAGGAGACCTCCAGTCGCTGCAAGAAGATGCGAAGTCGTGGGATTGCGGATTTGAACTCGTGTCTGCGCAGCCGGTGCCCGGAGATGCCTCCGGCCTGCTGCAGGTTGTCATCGATGTGACGGCCGAGCTGGATTACATTCAGCAAGTGCTGGAGGAACTCAACCTTCCGTTCATGCTCGAGAGCATCAAGCTCGTCGCATGAGTTGTCTCTCTGACGGCCGACTCCTCCTGGAGCCGGCCGTTATTTTTTTGCGCGGCCGCTCGCGTTCAACGCTTGGCAAAAGCAGTTGCTTGCCGGGACAATGTCGCATCGCATCCTATGACCTACGCGCGTGGCACTCACCTCCACCCAGATTGGAGCCATCGGCGAGAACCTGCTCGTCAATGCCGTGATGAAGGCGAGCGGTGGCCGGCTTTCGCCATTCCAGCCCCTCGCTGATGATGACGGCATTGATGTGCTCTTCTTCGATAAGCTGACCGGCAACGCCATTGCCCTGCAGTTGAAATGCCGGACGGTCACCTTGTTCAAACGTAGCGCCAAATCCGGGGCTGCAAAAGAACGCGGAAATCAGGCCCACTTTGAAGTCCGGAAATCAACTTTCAACGATGCGCGTCGCACGTACTTTGTCGCGGCCCTTTGCGATGAAGAGCTGAGTGGGTTCGTCATGACCTGGCTCATTCCGATGGAGATGCTGCCTGAGCTTGCACGCAATAGCGCGGATAAGTGGGTCATCCGGCCGAATAAATCCAACAGCAGCAAGGACAAATTTACTGCTTTTCGGATGTCTCCGGACGAACTTACTCAGAGGCTTATCGCCCTGTGTGAAGGGGCTCAGCGTCCGGTGCAATAGCTGGCAATGCACATTAGATTTGATTGCTTCACCGTTTGATACTATGAAATAACAGTGGCATAGTGCAAACGATTGTCGGCCCTAAGAAGGAGAACCCCCCATGGCGACGAAGTTAGAAAACATTCAGGCAAGAATCACGAAGTTGCAGCAGCAAGCTGACGCCATCAAAGCGGAAAGAACGCAGGCTGTAGTGCGGCAGATTCAAGATTTGATGCTTGAATACGGCATCACTGTGAAGGACATCGGAGCTGTGTCGAACCGGAAAGGTCGTAGGTTGAATGGCCACGGTGCCGGCAGTAAAGCCAAACTGCCGCCCAAGTACATGAATCCCAAAACCGGCGAGACCTGGAGTGGGCACGCCCGGCCGCCGGCCTGGATTAAGGACGCCAAGGACCGCTCGAAGTTTCTCATCAACGGCGAGGCGACCCGCTCCCGCACGAAACCCTCGGCTAAACGAAGCGTGCCTCCGAAATACCGTGACCCTGCGACAGGGGCCACCTGGACGGGCCGCGGCCTGCCGCCTGCCTGGATAGCGTCGGCGAAAGACCGCAGCAAATTCCTGATAGACGCACCCGTGGCTGGCACGAAGCCCGCAAGCGGCAAGCGTGCGCCCACCAAGGGTGTAGCCGCCCGGAAAACGAACGGAGCAAAGAAAGCTACAACGGCGAAATCCGCATCGAAAAAATCATCTGCGGCACCCAAGTCGAAACGCGCGATTTCCAAGAACTCGGCGGAAAGCACCCCGGCGGCGACAGGCGAGCAATCGACCCAGGCTCTCGCGCAGGCTGCTTGATGTGAACTACGGAAAGCGCTACGAACGCGACGGTCGTGGCGCTTTCTTCACTGCTGCAGCAATGTTGTCACTCCTGGATGTGCCACTTGGCAGTCGAGTAGGGGATATCGCCACTGCTGATGAGGACGTCTCCGTCCTTATCCTCTGAACCTGGCAGTAATCCCTCAAGCGTGCAGAGAAGCTTGCCATTCTGGTCTTCTACCACGACGCCATCCGCGTCGTGCACGAGAATCCAGCGGCCGGTCGGGGGGAAGCCCGATAGGGTCGCGGCGGTTCTATCCCATGTTCCGGTTAGGAAAGTGTCGTGCGTGGTGAGTACGACATACAAGTGTGGGTCGTTGGTAGGGCCGCCTGTGAAGTTATCAAGCCGAATGTCTGCCATTTCAGGTCTCCAGCGTGGGCCGTTCTCGTTTTCGGATGTTGATGCGCACCTGCACTAAGCGTTATAGCTGAGACGTGGATAGAAGAAAAGCCACGAGACAAGTTGTCTCGTGGCTGAGGATGTAGCTATCCGCTAGTCGATAAATCGCCTGTCCCAAACGGAGCGAACCTGATAGGTCGAGAACACACGGTATTCCGGCTCCATTGCCGTCTCACCGCTGCCGCCGTGAATGGCGCCGTCAAAGCCCTTCGTCCGCAGCCGGGCAACCTCATCCACATCGTCGAGTAACGCATACAGCTCGATGATAAGTTCCCCCAGCAGGGCCGGACGTTGCTCGATGAGTGCCTCCACCGAATCAACGCCTGCCGACTCGGACACCTCTTCCCACGCATTCGTGTGGTAGACGTAGTCCTTGAATTTGACGGCAATTCGACACGTTTCCTCAAATCCGAACACCGCCGCATAGTGCGACAGGTCCATGAAAGGGTCGTCCGGACAATTGATGAACGGGTTGCGCACGTTGAGGTACACCGGAAACACCTTGGGCGCCTGCGCGGTAAGCCGGCTGTTGTTGGGATAGAGCGCGTAGTGTGACGCCGCGGCTGCAGTGCCGAACGACAGCGAGCCGAGTTGCGTTTCGTCCCATTTCTCCCCGAGCCCGTGCTGGCCACGGAATACCGGCAGAAGATGTCCGTGCTCGTCGACGACCTTGCTTTTACCGCCCCAGCCAGTAATGTTGTCTACGGGGCGATACATCGGAAAAATTGCTGCGGTCATAGTTGCCCTCTCGGATTGTTTGTCCACCTAGCGGTATAGGGCAGTCGTGGCATCCATGAAAAATCTACTGACTGGAATCAGTAGCTCTCGAGGGCGAGCGTGGCACAGTGCTGGGGACGGACCTGCAATTCCGAGAGTGGCGCAACGCTTCACTTCCATCGCGCTTGCGTTCGGAGGTTATGACGCGGACCGGTCGATGAGGAAATGGTCGCGCTCTCTGCCGGCCAGCCATTTTGGCGCCCGCCCTCGACCACTCCACGTTTCCCCGGTCAGGGGATTCCGATATTTAGGAGGACGCTCTCCCCGCCGCCTGTCAGGCGCACGTAGTGTCTTCCATGTTGGGAATATTTGCTCCGGTCTGATTTCATACGTCAAGATGACTTCTCGAATATCGGTGAGAATTGTTGCCACTTCAATTTTACGAGCTGCTTCGGCTTCCTTATTAAGCCTCTCAAGTTTTGCTTTCAACTCTGCATATGTTGACATGCTGTCGCTCCATTCGATTGTCGCCTCGGCAGGTGGTCGTTCAGTGCCACTGATGTGCCGATTGGACAGCGTGCTACTGATGTTTCAGTAATCACACGTGGAATAAAAAGGCGACTGCCGGTTCGGGCAGTCGCAAGGCTGCCTGCTCCGAGGTTGTGTGGGCAGACAGGCCGAGGCCTCTAAGTTCTTCGTGCTTGTGTTCCGGGTCCAAGACGCATCTTGGGGTCGAGGTTTCTCCAGGACAACCGTGCAGGGTCGGTGACTATGCCACTCTCCGTCCGGGCGATGAGTATCTCTTCAGCGATAGGCTCGAATGCCGCCCGAAAATGAACGGAACTCTTGTTTACCAGGATGGCCATTTCTTCCGGCGCGATTCCGACCATTCGGTACAGGTTGCGGTCCAAGAGCTGCGTTTTGACCGTGCTGACCACTACGCGCACGCCTTCGATTTTCAAGCAAGCACACGGTCCAAGATGCAACTCCAAGCCTCGCATCATTGGGCCTTCAAGCCGGCACCTTCCGTCTGATAGCGATTCAACGAGGAAGTCTCCTTGCAATGGATGACCCGTATGTTCAGCGAGCGCCAGGTTTATGCGTGTACCGACACCGACCTCGTGCGCTTTCTGCGCCGCCGCGGGGTCGCAAACTATCCCGATTGCCGCTCGTTGCACCCTATGGCGGAGTAGCGCCTCGAGCATTTCCGTTGTGTCGGAATCCGCACCGGCACCGGGATTGTCGTGCGTGTCCGCGATTACGATTGGACGAGTCGCGGTATCCGCGAGCCTTTTGGCTCGCAGAACGGCATCATCAGGACTGAAATACGTCGCCTTCCACGATGTCTCGCTTTCCAGAAAACGTTGCTTGAGTTCTTCAAGCGCGCTTTCGACATGACGCTTGAAGAACCCACTCACCCATACCGACGGGCCGCACTCGCGAATGTCGGCCGCAGGAAATCCGAGCGCTACACCGAGGTCGACGTCATACCGGCGCTCTACGTCCGCGACGAGGGCATAGGTCTCGGCTGCCGGTGATTGTGACGTCGGCATCGCTTCAATGGGAATCAAGAATGGCACACGCCAGAATTTACGGTAGGGGCGCCTACCTCGTTCGGTTATTTCGAGCAACGTCCGCGCCGAACGCGCGCCAGTCTCCGCCATGTCAACATGTGGATAGGTACGGAACGGTATGAGCGCATCAGCATGCTCAAACATTTGCTCGGTGACGTTCGCGTGCAGGTCGAGAGACGCCACGATTGTCGGCCGCGGACCAACCACTAGCCGGAGCCGCCTCAACAGTTCACCTTCACCATCTTCGTGTCGCTCGGAAACCATGGCCCCGTGCAGGTCCAAATAAATTGCGTCGGATTGCGCCTGTTGCGCGCGGCGTAGAATTTCCGAGACGAGTCGTTCGTACGCGTCGTCGGTTACTTTGCCTGAGGGCGTGGCGTAGGTCCATAATCCAGGCACGATGACGTTCGGCGTATCGGCCATCGCCTGCATAAATCCCGAAATAGGAAGGTTTGCTTCTCGCATCGCAAATATGGCGTCGCCGACGGCAATTGGCCCGTTTGCACCATTCGCAAAGTCAGCGTACCGAGTGCTCGTGTCAACAAACGTGTTGGTCTCGTGTAAGAACCCAGCAACGAAAATATTCATGAGGTCACCACCTTGACGTTACCCGCAGGACGAGCGGCGAGAATGAAAGCACTTGCGAGCAAAAACATCGCAATTGCAAAGAACCCAGCTTCGCTGCTACCCGTTGCGGTTTTCACCCAACCGATAAGAGTTGGGCTGACGAATCCGCCGAACAAACCTAGCGTGTTGATGAATGCAATGCCGATGGCCGCGGTGTCTTCCGAAAAATAGTCGGCGGGTATGGCCCAGAAGACGGTGTAACCGGCATACGTTCCGGCGGTCGCAATAGAGATGGCCGTAAGTGCCACGACAAACTGGTCGGAGAAATGGGCCGCAGCCAGGAGGCCAACTGCTCCCACTGCCGTCGCCAATGCGGCATGAAGTTGTCGTTCACGATTGCGGTCGGAGAGCTTGCCGACCACATAGCTTACGATGATGGTCAATACGTACGGTACAGCCGAATATGCCCCGATTTCGAAGTAGCTGTGCAGTCCGGCTGTTTTGAGGATGGTCGGCAGCCAGAAACCAACCGCATAGATTCCGCTAATTAAACCGAAGTAGGTCATCGCCAACAAAAGGACGCGTCTGTCGCTCGCGACAAGTTTCAATGCTCCTTGCACTTTGGGCGCCTGGGAAGTGGTGCCTAGCTCAAGCAAGACTGCGCGTTTTTCATCTTCCGTAAGCCAGCTGGCATCGGCGGGCGAGTCGCTAAGCGTCACGAATGTCACAACGCCCAATATCAAGGCGGGAATGCCTTCGAGAATGAACATCCATTGCCACCCTGACAAGCCTGCGACGCCACTGAAGTGCTCAATAATCGCCCCAGATGCTAGGCCGCCTGCGATGGACCCGACTGGCAACGCACACATCAGAATTGCCATCGTTCGCCCCATCTTATGGCGCGGATACCAGCGAGTCAGAAAGTAGATGATGCCGGGGGCAAATCCCGCTTCGAAAACGCCAAGAAGAAAGCGAAGAACATAAAACGTCGTAGCATCGGAGACCAGACTCGTTGCCACGGTCGCTCCACCCCACAGCACCATGATTCGACTCAATGTCTTGCGTGCACCAATCCGGACGAGAAGAAAGTTGCTGGGCACCTCGAGCAGCACATAGCCCAGAAAGAAGATGCCCGCACCCAGGCCATAGGCAGCGTCACTGAGCCCGAGTTCTTGTTGCATTTGCAGCTTTGCAAACCCGACATTAACGCGGTCGACGAAGGCGACGCAATAGCAAACTGTCAGGAATGACAGTAGCCGGAGGTCGATTTTTCTGAATGCACTTGCGCGTGGGTCGGATGCTTCTATAAATGATGTAGACATTCTGGCCTCGGCAGCGATAAGTTATCGAACGACTGTGCAGTCAAATTAGAAGCGACTATACAGTCGATTTCCCCTTGAAGAAGGTCGGCGATAGCTACCCCCCGTGCGGAAATCTGTCACCCACAAGCACGCGCATTAGGATTCAATCATGGAATTAAACAAACCACGGCAAGTTCAATGTTTCGAAACAGTCATGATTGAGCGGTCAGTGAGAAAAGCTGCAGAGCGTCTTGACATGTCTGTCTCAGAAGTCAGTCGACAGATTCGTAAGCTAGAGGCAGACATGAAAATCCAGCTGTTTAGCCGCGAACCGTCGGGGGTGGTCCCGACACGTGAAGCAGAACTCTTTTTGGAGTACCACCGCGGATGTGAGTCGCAGTTCGAAGTGTTCAAGGGCCAGATTGATGCACTTCGTTCACTGAAAAGTGGAATTGTTTCTGTCTCCATCAGCGAGAGCATGATGGTTTCTTTTGCAAACGAAGTGTTATGGGGATACTGCCAGGATTATCCGGCTGTCCGTGTTTTAATAAACCAGCGTGCGACTCGTGAGATTATTTCGGATATTCTTAGCGATACTTCGCATATAGGCATTGCTTATAACGCTCCTCCTACTGATGGAATCTCGGTATATCGGAGTGTTCGGGATGGGCTAATTGCTGCCGTACATCCAGAGCATCCGTTAGCTAATCATGGCGGCCCTGTTCCTTTCGCACGCGCAGTTTCCTATCCATTCGCGACCATGCCTTCGCTATATGGTATTGGCGGCTTGATGGAAAGTGTTGCGCATACCGAGGCAGTCAAGTTCAAGCCGGTAGTCGTCGCGAATACATTGGATATGCTTCGACGTTTTGCATTGGAAGGTCTTGGGGTCGCGTTTGTATCTACTTTCACTATCAAGCGGGAGGTCGAAGCAGGAACGCTGGTAGCCGTGCCAATTGACCACCCTGCATTAGGCAAGCAATCGACGTCAATCATTGTGAAAAAGAACCGAGCACTTTCAGCTGCAGCGGAGGAGCTGTTGCAGCGGATTGAAAGCGGCATGAGCGCATTTTGTCAATGAACGGAGTTCAACGTTGCACGGCCGCTCCGTCGAGCCGGGGCTCATACGTGCGGAGAATTGAAAACGCCACTGGATGAAACCCAGTGGCGTTCGAGCCGTGCACGGCCTATCAGTTAGCACGGCTCTCGTCCGCGGCGGCTCGGCCACGCGGGTAGCTTCGGTGTATCGTGTCGGCCGGATACACAACGTGGCCCATCATGAAAGAACTGGCAGCGCATCTTCAGAAAACCTGCAGCTGCGTGAACATGGACCTGGCGGACAGGGAGTGGGCGCGCAAGGCGGGCATCCCGGGGAGGGCGGGTTGGTACTTCATCCGGACGAACGCGCCGCTCGAGGTACTCTCCCGGCAAGCCCGGTGGGACTCGACCTACACGCGCAAAGACGGCGTGACCGCCCGCGTGAGGAACTACGACATCGCCGCCCGGGCGGGCAGGTATCAGCCTGACCTGGCAGCGTACTGGAACCTGACGGACGTCTATTCCGGCATGCACGCGAACTTGCTGTCGCGCGCTCGCGAGCACACGTTCCCGGACCCGGGCACTGCAGCGCTCGCCTTATCGAAGTACCCAGAGCTGGCCAACTTTGAGTGGCAGTTCTTCTTTGTGACGCTGGAGCGGTTTCGCAGGGAAGCTTCCTGCACGGAGATGCTGCTTCTCCTCGGGGAGCAGATGTGGCGCGCAGAAAACGGCTGGCCAATTCTCTGCAGCGAATGACCGCCCGAGAAGAAAATCGCCCCAGCAGCTGCTGGGGCGATGAGTTGCGTCAGTGTGTTGTTACGCGGCAAACAGGTCCAGCTGCGCGCCCTTCTTGCGACGCACGCATCGATGCGCCTTGACCCTCTCAGCGACATCCGGATTGGCCTTCAGGTAGTCGATGAGGGTGCCGTGGCGGACGAAGTGATGGATTGCCCATCCCTTCAGCCGTTGTTCACCGTAGACCGCGCTCTGCTTGTGCAGGCAGTGCGAAAGCAGCTTGCTGCTTGAAAGCCCCTTGCGCATGAGCTGACGCCAGGGAACCTCCGGTGACCACTGGCGATACAGCACGTCCAGGGTCAGCCGGCGATTGCGTACTGCCATACGAGCAACCACGCGCGCGGCCGCAGCTTCCTCCTCTTGCTGGGCCAGACGCTCCTCCCGGCTCGGCTCGATACGGGGAAGCGGCTTCTCAACCGACATCGCGAGCGCCCGGCTCAGGTCGAAGTTGTAGCCCGCCAGCCCGTGACGCTCGCGCCAAGATGAGCGCCGCAGGATGCGGTCTGCCTCCGCGACTTGCGACTTCGCCAGGCTGATGGTCCCAAAGCCGAGATAGAACTTGTAGCTCTCTCCCGTCAGCGGCACGCCACCGGCTCGCGCCGAGTCGTGGTAGCGCTGAACCAGCCGCTCCAGCTCGAACCCGAGAATCATGGCCGCCGACTCCTCGTGCACCTCGAAGATGTCTGAGGTGTTGATGTCCATGACAGTACGACGTCCGCCCTTGCTGTTCACCTCGCGCGTTGCTGCGCACGCTCCTTCATGCATCTCGTGGAGCGCGCTACGCAGGCCAGTGTAGACATCCATCGCCGTCTCATCCCAGTCCTGCACGGGTATGTAGCGCGGCGCCGGCATCGGGCGTTTCTCGGCCTTCGGCACCTTCGGAATCTCGAAGCTCATTCCCTTCTCGAACACGTCGTGGTAGATGGCCAGCGCAGTGTACGGACGGGCATAGGCTTGCAAGCTCCAGATGGCGTCGATTGCAATGAGCGCCTGCGGGCCGACAATCTGGAAGCGGGGTTCGTCGCCGCGCTCCCTGGCCGCCTGCATCTCATCACGGTCGATGGTCAGCGCGAAGCGCAACAGGTCCTGGGTGTACGCGGGTGCGTATGAACCAGGTGCGAACTGGATGTGGCCATCCACGATGCTGCGGCCCATCCACGCGCGCTTGCTCATGTCGAACAGCGTGTTGCTCAGGTACTCGCGAAAGCGCGAAAGCGGCTCCATGTAGGCGTACTGCTCCTGTAGGAGAAACGCCTCCATGCTCTTGTCTTCCCCGACCATATTGCACACAAAGCACCCGTGCCTGGCACCGCACGCATCGCTCGGCTTGTCACCGCGTCCCACCGTACACTCGCCCTCAGCATCCTTGTAGATGCGCCAGACGTCCTTCATGTCGGTGTAGATGTCGAGCGGCAGCAGGTCGTTGACGGCCAGCCCGATGTACTCCATCACGTCGTCCGTCGACCAGTTGGCGATAGGCGCGAGATAGACATCCTGGTCGGCATTGGTCTGCACAACCTTCGTCGGAGACTCCGCGCGTTTGGCCATGTTGGCCGCGCGCTCGGCGCTCTCGGAGTAGCGCACGCCCGTCATGCCGACCGTGAACTTGCCCTGCGCAACCTTGTTCACCCCGAAGAAGCGGACTCGCGCCCGATTCAACGGAACGGTCTTCAGGTCGGTTGTGCAGTTTCGGTTGGTCACCGGCGTACTGATGAGCGTCTGACCGCCGATGATGTGTACTGCCCATTCAGCAAGAACGTTCGGCACGGTCACCTCGACGGCCCCCGGCAGCTCGTGACGAGCAATCCAGTCACGCACGCGCGCCAGCTCGAGGGTAGCAACGCCCTTGACTTCTGGGTTCTCGACTTTCGTGTCCGAATTGAGCACCAGGAAGCGCTTCACTTCGCGGCCTTCAGCTTTCAGCTGCACGGCTGCCGCGAGCCCCATCGACAGGACGGTCGAACTGTCCTTGCCGCCGGAATAGCTGAAGCAGATTTCCCAGCGCTGCAAGGCCCACTTCATCACCGCAACGGCTTTGGCGATTTTCTCCTCCAGCTCAGCTTCCGGCATCGCCTGCACCTCGGCTGGCGCCTCGGCGAGCACAACGGGCTGGAAGCTTTCTTCCTTCGACTTGCGTACGAGCCGGATGGGGTACACCTTGGCAAAGGTGCTGTCCTCCAGCAAATCGGATTGTTGATTCAGCATCGTTTCCCTCATGAATGAGTGTGTCCGATGCCGTATAGAAAAAAGCCCAGCTGTCGCGGTACGCTTTCGACCTTGATGAAATCGCCGGCAATTGCGTACAATGTCCGCGAATCACTTACCGCCGTGGCAGCGCGAAACAACTACTACATCCATTGCTGCCCATACAACGCGTCCGGGTGTCCGGACCGCCTTACAACGCAGTGTCGCCGCCACTGAACCTGTCCCAGAACAGGCAGTGACGCTCGGGCCTTGCTGCCCACATTCCGTTCGTCAATCGTATTCCGTCTCGTGCACCTTGCGCCTGACGGAGCTAGCTGCATCCGTTTTGACCGGGTGCCGCTCATCAATGGGAGCTTCACATGCTGTTCAACGCTGCTTACGTGAAAGACAAAAATCATCGCCAGATTGCCTGTGAGACCTGTTTAGCGTGCCGACATCCCGCGCCGACGCTGTTGTGGGCGTATGCGAGTGATGAGGTGCTCGCAGCGTATGAGGTCGACGACATCGACAACATGGACGACGAGGACCTGCGCCGCGAAGCGCGTGGTTATTCCTCGGGCTGCTGGATGGAGCGCCGGTGCCTGACCTGCAACGGGCCGGACGACGGCAACTGCGGCGATGGCGAGGACTTCCACGACTAAGCTCTGCAACGCCGCGCTCATGCCAACGGTCCTCCTGGAGGCGCGTCAGCATTCCGGAACGGCGCGGCGTCCAAATCCGCCCTGAGTTCGGACGTTCCATCCGGCATGAGAGAATCAGGCTACCGCTGCCGGCCAGGTGCCGGCGGGGCAGCATCCGGAAGGAGAGGCAATGCAGGTGAGGCACGTTCTTTTCGTGGCAGCCCTGGCCACGTCGACCGTTGCGCAGGCGCGGTATGTCGAAATCTGGAATCCGCCCGAGGCGCGCGTCGCGGGCGAGCCGGCACCGCGCCCGCGACCCAAAGTCACGAAGCGCCGACACGTAAGCATCCATACGTCGAAGGCCACGGTCCGCCGCAATGCTGCCGGCGTGGCTAGCGCGCGGACGCCCGCAGCACCCAGTCAGGCAGCCCCTTCATTCGACGACATCCCGCGGCAGCTCACGCCCGACGGCAACGTGCTTCGGGTGCGAGCCAGCCACGCTCAGGTAGAGGTCGTGCAATGACGCGTGCTAGGGAATACAAGGGCTACGCCCTCTGCGGTCATGCAATCCAGATGCAGCCAGAAAACCCGGAAGCGGCTCAATTTGGTGCAGGCGGCACGGTCATGAAGTGCGGCAGGGTGCTCGAAACGTCCGGCATCCTGGACCTCGCCGGCACGAAGGAGGATGCCTGGCACATTGGCCTCGAATGGGCGCGCGCGTGGGTCGACAGCCGCGGCTAAGGATGTTGCGTAATTCCCGAGCATTCGGGAGGCGCGCAAATTCAAGTGACCCCGCTCAGCGCTTACCTTGCGACCGGCAGCTGGGCCCAATCTGAAGTGAAGTCGGCGCTGCGGCGCCCCTGCTGCATCTGCCAGCCTTGCGCCGGCCGCGGTGCGGCGCTGCCGACCATCACCGTACCCCTGCCGAACCGCGCATTGAGCGCGTCCACGGCAGCCATCGCGCGCGTCATCCGGGCCGACGTGTGCGCATCGAAGTCGAGCCCGAGCTGCACGGCGCCCGCCGGCTGAAGCTCGAGCAGCATCACGCCCGCCTTCGCATAGCGGAACCCCGGCTGGTAGCTGCGCGCGAGGCCAGCGAGCGCCGCGGACACGAGCAGGCGCGTATCCGCGGTCGGGGTGGTGAAGGGTAGCGTGATGGTGTTCGAATACTGCTTGTCGCGCTTGCGAAACGGACTGGTCATGATGAACACCTGCAGGCGGCCAGCGACCGAATCCTGGCTGCGCAGTCGCTCGGCGGCGCGCGTGCAGAACTCCGACACCGCCTCGCCGAGCTGCGCCTCGTCCATCACCGGTGTGCCAAACGAGCGCGAACACACAATCTGCTGCCGCGCGGCGGGCACCGACTCCATCGCAAGGCAAGCCATCCCGTTCAGCTCGTACACGGTGCGCTCGAGCACGACCGAGAAGCGCCTGCGGATGTCCGGTGCGTGCGCACGCCGAAGGTCCAGCACGGTGCGCACACCGTTCTCGCTCAGCGCCGCAGCGAGCCGCCGGCCCACGCCCCACACCTCGCCGACGTCAATCATCGCCATCAGCGCGTCGCGCGCGGCAGCGTCGAGCGGCATCAGGTCGCAGACCCCCGCCCAGTCCCGGCCGACGTTCTTCTTCGCGATATGGTTGGCGAGCTTCGCGAGCGTCTTGGACGGGCCAATACCGACGCAGGTCGGCAGTCCCAGCCACTGCAGCACGTGCGTGCGCATGGTGTGGGCGTAGGCGGTCGGGTCCGCGCACACGCCCGTCAGGTCCAGGAAGCTCTCGTCGATGCTGTACACCTCCTGCTCGGGCGCGTAGCTGCCAAGGAGGGTCATCATCCGGTGGCTCATGTCCGCGTACAGGGCATAGTTGCTGCTCATCGCGACAAGGCCGGCCTCTGCCTCGAGGTGGCGCACCTGAAACCATGGCACGCCCATCTTGATGCCGAGGTCTTTCGCTTCCTGTGAGCGTGCAACCACGCATCCGTCGTTGTTGCTCAGCACCACAACCGGTCGGCCGATAAGGCGTGGATTGAAACATCTCTCGCAAGAGACATAGCAGTTATTTATGTCAACGAGGGCGATGATAGTCACTGCCGTGGGCTCCTCGGCGGCGCCGCTGGCAGCCCCTTCAGGTGGATGAGCTGGCGCAGGTTCCAGGTCACGACACCCCACACCGTCAGCTCCTGGCCGTCGCGAAAATCGATGGGTGCATACGCAGGATTCGCCGGCATCAGCCGGACCCGGCCGCCGCGCCTGTAGAGCTTCTTGACCGTGAACTCGCCATCCACGCAGGCGAGCACGATATAGCCGTGCTGCGGTTCGATGGAGCGGTCCACAATGAGCCGGTCCCCGTCGAAGATGCGCTCGCCAATCATGCTGTCGCCCTCGACCTGGAACAGGAAGGTCGACAGTGGATTGAGCACCAGCACCTCGTTCAGGTCCACGCGCTTGCGCGTATGGTCCTGCGCCGGGCTCGGGAAGCCCGCCGGCACCTTGGCATCGATGACAAGCAGGTCGCCCAGCGCGGACGTGACGGGAAGAGGGACGGAAGACATCAGACGAAATACCTGTATAAAAACACAGTATATTTGAAGAGACCGCGCGCGGCCAATGGTTGACGGACGGGTAGCCAGCGAGCGGACGAGCAGGTGCCGCCCGGGCGGCGAAAGTTGGCGTGGAGCCGAGGCAGAGCGCTTGATATACTGCGCCAAACCAAAAACGAAGAACTACGGGGAACGCGATGACTCGCCGATTCATATTCCTTCTTCTGGCGCTCGGCGTGGCGCTTACACATGCCTCCTCCTATGGGGCCGAAGCAATGCCCTGCGGAGCAGGAAGTGCGAAATCGGGAGCGAGCTACAGCGTTATCGGGACGGAGGTGTATCTCCGGGACGCGCCGCGGCCGGATGCCGGAAAGCTTGTCAATCAAAAAGCCACGGACATCCTCAAGAAGACGCAATACAGGGTCGTGGACAATTCGACGACCGTCACCGAGGAGTGCACCCAAGGCGGCTGGTCGCGCGTGCACGTGACGGCGCCGGAGTGGCTGAGCGCCACGCATATGGGCTGGGTGCCCAGCAACGTTCTGCGCAAGCCGCAAAGCGATGCGTCGGGCAAGCGCATCTTTACGGAAGCGGACTTCATCTGGGACAAGAAGATTGCCCCGTACAAAAAGTACATCGTCGCCGGCGTCAACAAGGTCTATCGCGAGAACGCGCGTTGCCATGACATCGACCCGGCCTCCGCGTACCTCTCCCCCTCGAAAGGTACGCCGTCGAATCCGGTTTTCTTTGTGACGTGCGGTAGCGGCGCGGGCGCCTTCAACGCGTACTTCTCGAAGTCCGATGTCGAGAACGGCTCAAAGCTGCTCGCCGTCCAGAATGTTGACCGCTCGAAAGCGGTTGCGCTTTGTGAGGACTACGCGCGCGGACATGCCGCGCATCCGAGCACCGTCGACTTTTCGCGCGTGCTTGACCTGGTCATCAGTGAGCACCCGAATGGCCGGACCTCCGTGCGCTCCACATTCACGGCGAAGAACAATTCCAACCTCCAGCTGAAGTACAACATCCAGTGCCTGGTAGATAGCACCGGGCTGGTGGATGCGAATATTCTCGAGGCGGCCCGGTAGTTGGCGCGAGCGCGAAAGACGCGTGCATCCTGTTCCGCTCTGCGTGGTGAGACGTACCCCAGGCGATTGCAAGGTTTTCGAGGTTTCCTGATGGCCAAAAGTGCCTGTTACACGGTGCGCAGCACCCCAGAGGTGCCTACCGCTCGGTTCAAGTCTGCTTGCAAGCCAGACCGTTCATCCGGGACGGCGATTGCGAGCGACACGTCTGTGGCCATAGACGTGCCCATCGAAGAGCTGCGCGAACGAATCGCGCAAGTTGGCGTGCCGGATGAGGATGTTTATGCGTATGTGGTGCGCTCAGTCCGCCCAGTCAACGGCGAATATGTGCAGACTGGTAGCGCGCCAAATTTTCAGGGTGGGCTCATCACGCTCTGCACCTGTAAGCACAGCATGCGTGCAACGCTGAGCCCGGAGCAATGGCAGCAGGGCGTGTGGGTAGCGGGCCTGACGAGCTGGGACAAGGCTTTCGGCAAACAGCAATCGCTCGTCTATCTCATGCGGGTAGGCGAGGCATACGCCTCCCAGGCAGAGTTGGTCCAGGCGTTACGTCGGTCAGGCAGGTCCGATGTGGTCGAGGCTAAAGATTCGACCCGGCATCGGCTTGGCGACCTGGTGATTCCGGCTTCCGATGTAGTTCCCGGAAGCGACAGATACTTGCCCACGGCATATGTGCCGCCCATGGTCGGTCATTCCCATCGACGCCGAGCAGAAGACCGTGGATGGGAGGACGACGTCAACTACGTTGGCGTCGGTGGCGAGCAAAGCGCGATGCTGGCGGGAGACCTGAACTTCAGCTTCATGTGGACTCGACCGGTGGTGCGTCGGCGCCGGCCGGGTCACACACGGCCCTATCGAAAGTGGACGCTGACCTCTATCCTGGATGACCTGGAGGCGGTGCAAAAATGAATGTCGTGTTGCTGCGCGTTGGCGTGGATTCCGGGTCCGGCGGCATCCAGGGGCCCCTTTTCGACGACGGTTCCTTCGAACTCGTCCCCATCCCGGATGGCTCCGGCGTTGGCGTGCGAACCTACGGGAACACGCAGGGAATCAAGGGCGTGCCGTATTCGGCCTACTTTCCGCCAAGCCGGTCGGCTTCGGTCGAAAGCCAAGCGATGCACGTCGACCCGGAGTTCACGTCCTTCACCTACGGCGACCCGACGTCACCCAAAGCCGGGTTGCGTCGACTCCAGAAAGGGGACCTGCTGGTGTTCTATGCCGGTCTATCGGGCTGGGACCATGAGCGCGCACCCGCGCTCTACATCGTGGGGTATTTCGTGGTCGAGTGGGCTGGGCGTGCCACGGACCTCTCCGAAGACGAAGTTCGCCGCCGTTGCGGCGGCAACTTTCACGTCATGCATGAGGAGCTGTTCCAAAAGCAGAAAAGCCGTCTGGTGCTGGTGCAGGGCGGGCTCGGAAGTCGTCTCCTGAAGAAAGCCGTCTGCATCAGCGCCATGTCCACCAACAGCGCGGGCCAGCCCATTAAGGTGCTATCTCCGGCAGCTCAGGAAATTTTCGGTGACTTCAACGGGAAGATTTCTATCCAGCGCAGCCCGCCTCGATGGGTGCTGCCGACCCATATCGAGAAGGCCAAGGCCTACCTCGAAATGCAGCCGTAATTTAGAGAGGGTAGAGCTGCCCCAAATGGAGGCTATGGAAAAAGGCTCCACGCAAGCCGGGCCCGGATTTCAGGAGGAGCCGAAGGACCTAGCGCCGGAGCAGGTTGTCGACCGCGCAGATGTCGTCACGGGTGAAAGGCGCGGCCACGACACCGCATTCGGCCGCCAGCGTCTCGACCGTACTCTCGAGCATCCTGAGCACGTCGAAGTTCTCGAGGCCGAGCGGCTTTGCACGGTCGTCGTCCAGCCGGAAACTGACCACGAGGAAGTCGAACGGCGCGCCGTCGAAGCTGGCGCTTTCGAGCATTTCGAGCCGCAGCAGCGCGAGCATCGTGCGCAGCCGCGTCAGCGCCTGGTCAGCGGTCTGCCCCGGAGGGAGGCGAAGGCCCACGTAGCCGCGGTAGCAGCGCGACGCGCGGTCGCGGCAGTCCCAGCAGCCCGGCGAGCCGCCGCAGGTTTCTGCGGCACCGTAGCTGCGGTAGTCGTGGTTGCCGAAAACAGCGGAGAGCAAACTCATAGCGATTCCTCGTTGTAGCGGTGGCCAGGCGGCCGGTAGGTTCGTGAAAATGTTCGGGGTGCGCGACTTGAATTCCGGTGTACTGTCTGCATTTCGGGAAAGCCTTTTTCAACCTGCTGGAGCGACCATGGACTACCTGGAGCGCGCGTATCACAACGGCCCGTTCGATGACCCGTACGAGTACAGCGACTCCGACGTCGCCGGCCCCGTGTTCGGTTCGCGACAGACCGCATCGGGCAGCGCGGATGCTCCTGCGCCACGAGAGGCAGCAAACCAGGCTGGTGGCTCGCCTCGAGCTTCGAGCGGGTTAGCGGGCGGCAGCTTCGTCGCAGACAATCCAGAAGTCGCCGGGGCGGCCGTCCTTCTGGTTGTCGCGGTGGTCACCCCGCTGGTGCTGAAGGCCACGGACTGGATGGTCGAGCGGGTGCATCGCCACATGCGCAACCGCGCAGACAGCCGCACCGCTGGCTGAAAGACAGGCCCGCTCACCCGGCAACGGCTGCCCGGCGGCGCGCCGCAAGGCTCTTCGCGGCATGTTTCGGCCGCGCGGCGTCGAGCGCTTCCTGGCCCTTCCAGGTCAGTACGAGGTAGGCGAGGCGGCCGCGCTTGTCGCGCTCCCACGCGACCAGCTCCTGCATCTCGAGCGGCAGCAGGTGTTCAGTGAGGCCCTTGCCGAGGTCCCGGGGAATCCGGCTTTTCGGCAGGCCGTCGGGGCCCGCGCCGGCAATCAGCAGGAACAGTTGCACGGTGGCCTCGGAAAGACCGAGACCGTTGGTTGTGCGTGCGGCTCCCGACAGCACGCCCGAGCTTTCGAGCATCGCTTCTTCGGCCAGGGTGACCCGCATACCTTCAGGTTGACGCAGCATGACGTTCCTCGTGACGATGAATTACTGGACGCAGCTCGATTGCAGCGCGCGTGCGACCAGCCCGCTCTTGACAGAGTCAAGCGTGATGGTCGCGACCGCGGCGCCGCCGGGCGCCTGGAGGGTGACATCCTTGAACTGCGCTACCGCGCCCACGAGGTCGGCGCCGCTGTAGGCGCCGCCGGCGAGCGACAGGGCGCCGTAGCGATAATTGAGCGTGAGGGCGGCCGGCACGGGTCGACCATCCGCGCGCAGCAGCTGCGCGCGAGCGCGTTCCTGCGGATGGCAACCGATTACCAGCCGGTAGGTGCCGTCGGCAGATTGGGCCCATGCAACGTAACCGCGCTCGTTGCTGGTCTCGGTCCATTCGCTGACGACATTGGACGGCAGCGCGTCGACGCTGCCGTCAGCGCCCTGGGCGCGCACGGTGCCATTCGCCGTCTGCGGCTTGGCCGCCGTCTTGCCGGGCAGGTATTGTGCGAGCTGGGGAAACAAGCTGGTGACGTCGTCCGACCAGAAAAACACCATCGGTACGATGGCAAGGGTGAGCAAAAACGGCCACATACAGCTTCCTCGAGCGTCTCGCCGGCGCCCCGATGGCGCGCGGCACGGACCGTTCGGCGCGGTCACCTGAAGAATTCGTCCGCCCGTGCCGTGTCAGCCCTGTGGGCGTAGTATAGTTAGAAAAGCGCAGATGTCATTTGCGCAACACGTAGTCAATCGAACAGTGCCTGCTGCCCCTTGGGAAGCGGGGTGGGGGCGGCCGCGCGCGCGGCGCGCTGAGAAATGCTCCCGGTACCAGTCTTCAGCAGTGGCCGGGTCGCCCAACTCGCCGGTGGTACGGCGGCGCGCATTCATCGCCGCAAGCTGGCGCATTGTCACTGGAATCGCGCCAGCGTTGAGGGCGAGGACGCGCATGCTCATGCAGATGTCGTAGTGGCTGCCGCTGGTATGCGCTGGGGACTGCCAGTGCTTGCGCGCGACACCGATGCGTGCCGCCATCGCATGTAGCTCATCCTCATCCGACGCAATCATGTGCGACATTTTTAGGGTTCCGAATTGACCCATCGGATAGAGGTACATGTCATCAACATAGACCACGGTTTCTCTCCAGGTTGATTGCAGAGCTACCGGCGGCGACGCAGCGGTCAATGCTGCGGCCACCTTTCATCAATCTGTGCGTCGAGTGGCTTTGAACCGCAAAGAACAAGCGTTTCTGGGTCGGTCATGGCAGCGAGATACTGTCGTGGCCACCAGGCCGGAAGGCCGGGCTCCAAAGCGAACCATGACTTTGCCGTGTTCGCGAACTTTGAGGGCGCAAGACGGCTAACAACCTTCCGAAGCTGTCCTCGGCGCAAGACCATCAAGACGGGCGAGCAAACTGTCCTGTGGAACGTCTCGCCTTCAGGTAGCGGCTCGTTCCAGAGGACTTCGACCACGGGACAAGCAATATCTGAACGGTTGAAGCTATTGACGAACTCGTAGTCACGGCCGTCGCGAAGCATCAGCTCGCGCGCCTCGTTCTCAGTGGCAACGCGAACAGCGGGCTTTTCGCCAATCCAGACCCACCATGCCTCGGTGAGACCTACCACTTCCCGTTTGCTCATCGTCATCTCCTTAGCGCCGCTTGTGCGGCACTGCATGCGACGTGCACATCGACCGCGAAATACGGTGAGTGATGTTTCGTAAGAAAAATGCCCCCACAACCGAAGTTGCGGGGGGCTTGAGAGCAGCTGTTACGCCGTTGCAGGAGACGAGAAGTCCTGCGCATCGATGGTCACCAGTTCACGCAGCAGCGTGAGGGTTTCCTGAGCGACATTGCCGTGCTTCGCGAGGCGGAACACGTCGTCGAGGTTTGCAGCGATACCGGCCGACATCAGCTCGGTCGGAGCACGCAACAGTGCATCGTCGTCCACCGACTTGGCTTCCTCGAGGGTGACCGCGGCGATACGGCCCGCGACCAGGTCACGCGCATCCTGCGCCAGATACGGCATGGCGTCGTACTCCTTGATGTGCTTGACCAGCGCGACCACATCCGTCACCGTCACCAGCGTGCCGAGTGCCGTCACCAGCACCGCGTAGCAGGCCGGCTTGGCTTCTTCAGCGAACTTGACGCTGACCTTCAGGTCGTTGAAGAGCGTCAGCAGGCCCGGGACACCGGAAGAACCACGGCGCTTCTCCATCACACCCTTGAAGCGCGCGACAGCATCAGCAACGTTAACCGGGGCACTCGCGTCCGCCGGGGCAGCATCCGTCTTCGATTCGGCCGGAGCCGCGTCGGTCGACGTTGCCGCTTCGGCAGGCTTCGCCGTCTCCGCCGGAGCGACCGTCTCGGTGCTGGCAGCGGAAGCCGCCTGCGCCGGTTCAGCCACTTCAGTGGCCGGTGCGGTCGACTCGGCAACTGCCGCAGGGGCTTCCGCGTTTTCCGACGGAGTCGGTTGCGCGCTCGCCGCCGGCGTGCTGTCTGCCTTCGCTTCGCTTGCCGTAGCATCTGCCTTCGGTTCAGCCTTCGCATCTGCCTTCGGCGTTGCCGCCTTGGCATCTGCAGCCGGCTTGTCCTTGCCCGGTTTCGCCTTGGCGCCGCTCGTGCCCAGCTCGGCCTTGATGTCTTCCGCGTACACGGTGAGACCGTAGCCCGAGTTGAAAGCGATGCCCTTGGTGAGTGCGCGCATGACCGCCTTGTTCCAGTCGAAGACCGTGGCCTTGTCGGCCGCAATCGGATTGAACGCGGCGTCCATCACCGGCAGCGACAGGCGCTGGCTCTTGCCGCGGTAGACGGTGTCGACGTCGACCATCAGGCCGCCGAGCACTTCGCGGTACGGCTTGCCATCCCACAGCACGACGTCCCAGCGGAAGCTCGGGTCCGTAATGCGGCAGGCTGCGAGGCCCACGTGCCACTCGATGTACGGTGCGCCGCCTTCCTTCAGCGTTGCGACGACCGGCGTGGCTTCCGACAGGTCCGATTCCGGGGTGACCCCCAGCATCTTCATCGTCTTCACGCCGTCGCCGGAATGGCCCAGATACACCGACATCCCATGACCGGTGACGGCTGCAATGGCTTTCACCAGGCAGCGCTGACGGTTGTTGTTGATGTCCGTGCTCGAGGTCTTCTCGAATGCCAGCGGCAGGTTGTCGCGGTCCATGACCGGCAACCACATGCGCTGCTTAGGCGGTTCGCCGCCGTCGACGTAGAACCCCGGCAGCGCGATGTCTACTGCCACCACCGAACCACCGAGCATTTGCAGGTACGGCTGGCCGTTGAAATCGACGAACTCGACCTTCGGGCGGTCAGCCAGTCGCATCGCCGTGGCCGCCGACAGGTACGACAAACCGCCCTTGCTGGCGATTTCGGTGTCGGGAATCATGGCGCCGAGCGCTTCGTGGTAAGCGATAACTTTCATGTGTATTTCCTCTCCTGTTAGCAGACGGGCGGAATTGCCCTGTAACTGCACAGACGTATAGCGTATAATAGCAATATGAACAAGTTTAGTCTACCGGGTCGTGCGGACCGCGCGCCGGGGCGGTATACTTAGCGTGGGCCTGCTCTGGCTCAATGGCGCAGTTTGGGCATTTCTACCTATCCCACACTAGATAAGGAGGACAACGGATGGCGGCAAACAAAGCAGAGGTCGTGTGGGGCAGGGTTCAAGGTCGAGTGAACATTCCGGAACACCTGCGCGTCAAGGCGCATGCTGCCGGTCAGGTAGCGTATGCGGAGGCGGCGAACGCAGGGTTTTGTGGTGATGAAGTGGTCTGGCTACCCGATGAGCCGTGGCATCACGAATGCGCCGCACTCTTTCCTGTTCAAGAAGTTCGTGAGCTGGGGTTCGAGCTGTCCAGAAAGCACGGGGACCAGTTCCGGGTGTACAGCACGCACGGTACTGACCCGCACGTCGATGGTGAGGGAGTAGTATTCGTGCTCGTGCTAGCCAATGACGGCCTCAAATTCCTGCAGGGCAGGGAAGCGCACAAGACCAACGTCGGCGAGTGGTATGTTTTCGACGATTGCCTGGCGCATACCGTCAACGCCACGCAACGCTCAACTTCGTACGTGTTCCTGCATAGGGCATTAAGTCGCATAAGCTGAGAGTTATTCCGGCGCATCGCGGTGCTTCTCGGATACTGCCATCTGCTGGCGGTCGGCGAGGTCGCGACGATGTAACGCCCCGGCCAGGCCAAACAACGAGCACTCCAGCACCGGGTCTCCCGGTGCTTTTTCAGGTGTCCTGCACTCTATTTTGGTTTTGAGGGATTGGGGCGCGGCGGCTTGGTCGGTGGCAGCGCAGGACTCAGCCGCCCATAGAGTCGGTCGCTCACGTTCTTCTGCTCGGGGGCGCGCTCGATGCACGTGGTCAAATAATCCACCAGGCCATGTAACGACGCCATGTTGACGCAGGGCCACATGAATCCCTGGTCGCTCAGGACGATAGCCTTCAACGGGTGCTCGAGCCGGCCACCCTCGCCGGTGCGCTTCAACCAGGAATTTCAGGTACGCAGCCATCGCGGCGGCCGGCAATCCGAGACGGACCTTGTCGGATTCCCCAGGCCACTCGTGCTTGTCGTACATCAGCGCAACCACGTCACGCTCGAATACGGGGCGGTAATCCTTGTTGGCAACGACACCGGTGGCCACCGTGAGATACGTCGCCGTGGAGACCCTGAACGGACGCTCAAGAATGCCGGCCGCACTGGTTCGAGTACCGTCTGCTTCCTCGGAGAACGCCAGGTGGTGCGCCATCTTCGACAGCTTCACGAAGTCCTGGGCAGCCTGGGCGTCGTCGTTCGCCAGCCGGGTTACCAAAACGGGGAGGGTCTTCTCCGTTTCCGCACCCATCGTGCCGGCGTCGGCTTTCATTTCCAGCACGAAGTGTCGCCCTTTGACGGCGGTGACGACGTCGCCAATGGCGGATTCCGCGTTGCCGTCGAGCTTAAGCAGAGTTTCAGCAGGCAGGTGGTCGCGCAAGGTGTTGCGTTCGGCGGCCTTCTTCCACTGGAGGTCGCGCAACGCGATGATGAGCGTATCTTCCCACGGCCGGTCGAACATTTTGTCTGGCGTCTGATTTGTATCTGCCATACCCCGCCCCCGATGGTGATTCTTCCGGCCCGATTATAGCTTTGGGGGATAGCCATTCTGCCCGCGCAAAAGAAAACAGCCCGACGATGCGGGCTGTCTTGAGCGGTACGTTGGAGAATGACCCTAAGGGGCTACCTCGGTCACGCAGCGGCTTTGGCGGCGCGCTGCTCGGTTTCCATCTGCGCCTGCTTGAAGAGCGTCTCCATGTACTCGATGGTCGGCTTCTGCAGGAACTTCTGGCCTTGCGGCGGGTGGCCCGTGTGGGTCGACTTGCCGACCTTGAGCACGAGGTTGTGGTTGACGTACTTGCCTTCGTCAGCCACTTTCTTGCCCGCGCGACGGTTGCGCTCGATGGCCGGGTCCACGGCCTCGACCTTCAGGTCGAAGACGGTGCCTTGCATCACCGGCAGATAGAGCAGGGCGTTCATGAACTTCTGGCACAGCTCGCCCGCGGCTTCGAAGCGGATGCAGATTTCATCGCCCTCGGCGTCCTTCGCGTGCACGAGCAGCTTCGGCTTCTGGCGCTCCTTGGCCGACCAGTTGATGTGGTCGAACACGAGGCCCGTGAACGCCGGGATGAGCTGCACGCCATACTCGTCGAACACTTCCTTCAGCTCGGCCACTTCAGCCTTGTTGTGGATGGAAGTGTTGTTCTGCAGCGCGGCAATCTTGCGGAACATGAAGTCCTGCACGTACTGCAGTGGCATCGCGAGCTTTCCTTCGACGAGCTTCGGGAAGAAGGCGGCGCGCTCGGCTTCGAGGTCGACCTCTTCGCCCTCGCCCTGGCGGCGCTCAAGAAATGCCTGACGGCGCTCCCAGCCCGCGTCGAGGAGCTTGTTCGCCTCTTCGAGCATCTTCTTCTCCTGACGGTCCGACGGGTCCGCTGCCAGCATGATGAGCTGGTAGGCGTCCGTGAATGCGCCGAAGAGCTTCTGATAGTTGAACAGTTTCATCGTGTTTCCTCTCCGATGTGGTTCGGTTGCACATGGGAATCCATGCAAAGCGGTATAGCGCGATTTTCGGCGCTCTCCCGCGTGCACGGCAACCAGGCATGAAAAGACCGCCCTCCAAAAAGGAAGGCGGTCGAGCGTGAAACGTGTGTTTCAGACAGACGGCAGCACCCGGTAGGCCGGATTGTCCGCCGACACGCCGGGCGAATGGGTGCCGAGGCGGTCGCTGTAGCCAGGATGGGCGGCCAGTACGTCGCGGCCGCGTTCCATTGCGGCCGCGACTTCCGGCGCATGCGGCCTGATGCGCCCAATCAGCAGGCGCACAAGCGCGGGCTCCAGCCGGTCGAAGCGGTCCGGAATGCCCAGCTCGATAACCTTCGACCCATCGTAGTGCGGCAGCTCGGTGATGGCCCAGCGGTGGCGCGGCTGCATGCACACGACCAGGTCCGCTTCACGCAGCTGCCAGTCGTTGACCGGAGCCAGCGCCTCGGGGGCCGTGCCGGCGCTGCGCGCGGGCATACCGCCGAAGAGGCACAGCAGCTCGGCCGTGCGGCTGCGCAGCTGTCCCAGACTGCAAAGAAAAAGCACCATGAGTGACCTCCAGGTTGAAATTGGCCTGTTCCGTATAGCGGCCAAACTGACGCGGTCGCGCGTGCGCCGGGCAAAAGAAAAACGACCCACACAGGTGTGTGGGTCGTTCGGAGTTGCTGTTGTGACGACTTAGATGTCGTCGCCGTCGCCGCCCGCGGGAGCGGTCGCCGGAGCGTCTGCCTTCTTCTTCGGCGCCTCGGCCTTGACCAGCTGGTTCTTGAAGCGCACGTTGTACGTGCCGTTCAGCTGGTCGGCGTTGTCGCGGCGCGGGGAGACGTTGAGGTCGCCCTGCACTTCGACGTAGTCGCCCTTCGCCGGCAGTTCACCGTCGAACTTGTCGTCGAGGAACACCGTGACCGACTCCTTGAAGACCTTCTCGCCATCGCGCGACTGGTACGAGCCCGTACCGATGACGATGCGCTTCTTGTCGTCCGAGACGAGGTTCACGAAGCCCGAGGTCTTGGTGTTGCCGATGATGATGCGTGCCATGTTGAATTTCCTCCAAATATGATGGCATCAGCGAATTAGGCAAAAATTTGCCCAGGCTGGTTCGCTGGATAACCAGTCTGTCCTTGCATAGTATAGCGATTAATGCGCAGATGAACAACTACATAAGCAAAATCACCCTTGCAGCCTGAAATCGGTCGGCAGCAGCATCAGTGATGGCGCGAGCACGCCCTCCCTGGTGCGGTAGCACGACACTTCGGCCAGGGCCGCCGTGACAAACTCGCGCCCGGACCGCATCGAGTCCATGAAGCGGGCCCGACCGTCCGGCGACAGCGTGGCGAGCCAGTTGCGCATAATCAGCGAGCACGACACCTGCGAGGGCATGCCGGGTTCCGTGTAGTTGAAGAAGGTCTTCAGCTGCATGGTCTCCGGGTTCCAGTACATCGCGACCCCCTTCAGGTTGGCGTAGATGGCGCTTTTCAGCCGTCCCTCGCGGGGCGCCTCAGCGACCACCCGTTGCGCCGTGCACACCAGCTCACCCGTATCCGTGCCGTCGTCCCGACGCTGGAAGCACCGCGCGTGGAAACTGCCATGCGCGGTCACCATCATCCCTTTCTGCACGAGATTGTTGGCGACCATGCGTTCCGCTTCCGGCCCTGCCAGCACGCAGCGACTTGCTGCGCGGTCCGACGTCTTCACGAACATGCCGATTTCACGTCCATCCGCGGTTACCCAGTCCACCCTGCCGTTAATCTGGCCAGACAGGACGTTCATCCGCGACATCAGACCACCTCCTTGAGCTTGGCGCGCTCACTCCCCTTACTTTCGCAGGCATCCAGGACCTCTTTCGGAACCTCGGGCAGGCCGAGTTTCTTCGTGAGTTCCTTGGCGACCTTCTGCCAGGACGTCGAGGTCGGCGCGCTGTAGGACACTTCCAGCCGGTTGGCCAGCAGCACCACATTCTTGCCTTCCTCGCGCACCTTGGCCGCGGCCTCCAGCACCTTCTCCTCCAACTCCTTGCGGCGCTTGGCGGCAGCAGCCTCGGCTTCCACGGCCTCGAGGTAGATGTCGACGGCCGTATCGTGGTCTGCTTCGCTCACCGCCCGGTCGAACGATGCTTCCACCGCGAGCTTGTCCAGCAGCTCGTGGTCGGACGCGACTTTCGGCGGTTCCTCGAAGTTGTAGATGAAGGTTTCGTAGTAGAACTTCGCCGCGGCCTGGTAGGCACGCAGGAAGTCCTCGTCGCGCGGCACCTGCTCGATGATGGGGAACACGACCGTCGGCTCCTTGGTCTTCGGGTCCAGCTCGACGCCGGCCGCCACGAACCACCCGTAGGGGGACTCGGCGACCAGAATCTGATGCTGGACCTGACACCAGTAGTACGGCAGCCCCATGATGGCGAGCTGGCCGGCCTTCTTGCTGTCCCACAGTTTCTTGCGGGAGCGGAATGCCGGACACTTCGCTTCCACCGGGAAGCCGTACTTGGCCGTGACCGTCGTATCCGAGGAGGGCGGTGCTACCGCGTCGAACGACGCAAGCAGCCACTCGTCGACGCTGGAGCGAGCGGTGATATCGCGCTCGACTATCAGCATCTTCTTCTCCTCGAACTCGCGCAGCACGCGTTCCTCGTTCTCCTTGCCACGGGCCATGTGCGGATTGTCTTTCTCCCGCCCGATGCGTCCGGTTTTCAGGGCCCACTCGGTCCACAGCGTGTGGCCATAGAACGACTCCAGGCCCACCGCCAGCAACGGGGCGATGTCGAGCGTGAGCCCGCGGGCTGCCGCGCAGTCGCGCAGCAGTTCCGCATTCTCCCGCACGGCCAGCACCGCAGCCGTCGACGCCGTCCACGTTTCCGAACGGATGGCAAACCAGTCGGGCGTGCGCGGTTCAACTTCAACACGTTTCATATCGTTCCTCACTGTTATTGACCCACCTCGGGCGGTTCCCCGGGGTGGCAGTTGTATGACCTGCGGAACAGTATAGATATACCGAGAAACGTGCAAAACGCAAGTGAATGTGCTATAGTCCGTTCAGCGTTCTTGCTATCGAGCCCCTCAAGCCTCAATCACATGGTTTCCATCCCGTACATGGCCGCCCAGGCCGGCGTGCGCGCAGCCACGCTTTGGTCTGCCGGCCTTGCCTCGCTGCTGGTCGTGCTGACCTGGGCGGCCACCTGGCTCGCCTCGCGGCACGAGTCGCTCGAGACACGGCGCTTCTGGCGCATGACGTTTCGCCACCTGGCCGTCCTTGCCTTCGTTATCGGCATGGCCGTCATCTGGCGGCACCAGCTGCACAACGGGGTAGTGGCGTTGGGCGCGGCGTTCGCCGGCGTCTTCATCACGCTGCGGGAGAACTGGATGTCGCTCGTTGCGTTCTGGGTGCGGGTAGGACGCCGGCACTACGGTCTCGACGACTTCATCGAAATCGACGGCATCCGCGGGCGGGTGCTCAACATCTCGTGGCTGTCGACCTCGGTCGCCGAGACCGGGCCGGGCAGGGATGGCCTGTCGTACTCAGGGCGCGTCGCCCACATTCCGAACTACCGGATGCTGCTCGCCCCACTGGTGGTCGAGAACCTGACGGGCGACTACAGCGCCCACCTCGTACGGGTGCCGCTGCCCGTCGGCACCGACGTGCTGCGCGCCGAGCAGGTGCTGCTCGAGGCTGCGCAGACGGCCTGCGCGCCATACCTCGCCGACGCGACACGCCACATGGACCGGCTGCAGCGCGACGAGGCGATGGACACCCCGAGCGTCGAGCCGAAGGTGCTCGTGCACGTCGGCGAGGAAGGCTACATCACGCTGGCGCTGCGCATCGTCGCGCACGCCGACCAGAAACAGAAGCTCGAGCAGGCCATCCTGCGCGACTTTTTCGCCCGCGCGGGCGAGGCTCGCTGGCCCGGCCAGCCCGGACAGAGAAGGAAGACACGATGACCGCGACCCTCACGGACTGCGTTGAAGTCCTGCGTCTTACGCACCGGCCGATGTCGCCTGCCGACACGCTCCTCTACTACGACGGCCCGGTACTGTTCTGGCTGCCGGAGGTGAACGCGGTCGCATCCGGGCGGCGCCTGCTCGCGATGGCGCTGCCGGCCGTGCCGGGCGCGCGCGACCCGTTTCTCGTCGCCGAGCTGGAGCCTGAGGCCGCAGGGCGCTTCGAACGTCGCGAACAGGACCTGCGCCAGACAGTGCTGGCCGCGCAAGCCTGGTATCTGCTGCCCGACTATCGCGCCCCGGAGCTGGTCATCCAGTGCGTCGAAGGGCCGCTGCCGGAGCGGTGGCTGCCAGGGAAGGTGCGGCTGTAACGCGCGTATCTCTCTGTCGCCGTTGGCGATTTAGCTATTCTTGAATATATCAATCACGGAGTCGTCTCCATGAAACTGACTGAACTGGCCTGCCAGCACCATGCCTGGGTCGGGCGCAACGGGTGGCACAACTCGACTGTGCTCGAGATGCTGGGGCTCATTGCGTCCGAGTTGGGAGAGGTTGCGGACGAGACCTTCGAGGCGCCACTGCCTCCGAATTTCGGCCAGGAGCTGGCCGATGTCATGCTGCGGGTGATGAATCTGGCGGTCGCAACCAGCGTCGACCTGGACGTGACGGTCGCGGCGGCGCGTATCAGCTGGCGCAGCTGTACGCTGCACGGCTTCCTGGCGGAGATGCTGGTCGAACTGGCGGGCTGCATGAACGCCGCGCGGCAGGCGTCGCTCGGCGAGGAGTTCCGCTGGAAGCTCGGCCGTTTCGCGCGCCGCGTGCTGGAACTGGCGCGCGCCGAGCAGGTGGACCTCGAGGTCGAAATCCGGCGCAAGATGGCCATCAATGCCACGCGCGGCACGCGAGGCCGGCTCCAGTGAACCTGCCCCTCCACCGGTTTGCGCGCGGCTCGCGCAGGCGCCAGTCAGGTGCCGCGCTGCTCGTGGCGCTCATGGTACTGGGACTGGCTGCATCCGTCGTGGCCGTGATGGTCGGCTACAACGTCCAGCAGGCCCGCAGCGCGCGGATTGCGCAAAGCCGCGAGGCGCTCGACAAGGACACCGTCAAGCTGGCGTCGCTCACCAACACCACCGGCACGAATCCGGCCGCACCGGCCGTGACGGCGGGCGCGGGGGCGCCGGCGGGCGGCGGCTTCCTGCCGGCCGGGGTCACGCCTGCTGTTGACGCGTTCGCGACGCCGCTCGGCTACTGTGTCGGCGCGCCGGCGTTTGCCACCGACCCGGTCTATGCGGTCATCAGCGCCGGGCCGGACAAGATGTTCCAGACCACTTGTGCGCAGGCGCTCGCCGGTGTGCGTGTGGGCGACGACTTGGCGCAGCGCGTGACCGTCTCGCAGTTCTACAGCGGCTTCTCGGCCGTGAGCTATCACGGCGCGACGATGCAGCTCGAGTCGCAGCTCGGCAGCATTCTCAGCCCGCGCGCGGGCGAGATTCGCGCGGTCAACCAGACGGGCGCGGTGTACCTGAACCCGGACGGCACGGTCGGCAACTGGCAGCCGCTCACGGGCTCGGCGGCCGTGGTCGGCCTCGTGCAGAACGTCGCCGGCGAGCGGGTCTGGGCGGACGGCAGCTTCGGCACGACGTGCAAGGACTATCGCTACCCGAGCGGCCTGAAGGTGTATCGCGGCACCGTTGGCGACGGCATCTATCGAGTTCAGCCGGGCGGTCCGGGGGCCGCGACGCTCGACGTCTACTGCGACATGACGCAGGACGGCGGCGGGTGGATGCTGTTCTTCAACTCCTACCGCAACGGCAGTGCCTATCTCGACATCGTCAACGGCACGACGCCGTCAGCGACCCTCTCTCCGGCCAATGGGGTGGGTGCCGGCGGGTCGCAGGGGCTCAACAGTTTCCCGGGATTTCCATTTGCGTCAAGCCGCATTGTGCTCATTGCCGGCGACAACCCGAGCCAGACGGCGGCGTTCTACAAGAGCGTCTCGCTCGCGAACATGACCAGCTGGGCGCAGGCGAACGGCGGCCCTGAGCCGGACTCGAGCAAGGCGGCGGTGTGCACGGATTACGCGATGACGCAGAACTGCACGATGCGGCCGTTCGACCACGACTACAGCAACAACGGCACGACGAGCACTTTCACGATGATGTGGGGCGTCACCCTGACGAAATACGGCTACACCACCGTCTCTTACCAGCCAATCCATGGCTCGGTAATGACATCGCCGGGCAGCCCGTCTGGCGGTTGGTGCTCGACGACGGGCAACGCGAACAACAACGCGTGGGCCGACAGCTACGGTGATGGGCACTGGGGTAACGGCTTGCAAATCTGGCTGCGTTGAGGAGAGGCTGGGGCGACAAACAAAAAGGCCGCTGGATACCCAGCGGCCTTTTTTGCGAAACGCGTCCGCGCGTTAGCCCGCCGATTTCAGGAAGTTGATGAGGCGCAGTGCATCGTCATCGGTGAAGCGGCCTTCCAGCGCGAGTTCAGTCAGCACGCCCGAAAGTGCCTGCGTGAGCGGGCCCGGCGCGGCGATTGACTTCGGTTGCGCGACGGGTTGCCAGGTGAAGGCAGGGGCACTCTCGCCCGTCGCTGAGACGGCCGGCGTGCTGGCGGCGGCCTGCTGGCGCGCTGCCGGGGTGGTGCGCGGCAGTCGGGTCGGCGTCGCAGCTGGAGCTGCCGGCGTGCCTGTCGACTCTACAGCCGGCTCAGCGGCTCCGGGCTCAGCTGCCGGCGGTGTCACGGCGGCCCCGGCTCGCGGCAGGCGCGGCATGGGGGCACCCTGCAAACTGGCGGTCGACTTGCGCGCGTCAGCCGCGGCCTGCGAGGAAGCGCCAGAAGCACCCTTGCCGGCGGCCGTGGCCGGCACCGGCAGGGGTACGGTGGGGTCGTTCAACCAGGCGGCCACCGTCTTGGGCGGGAAGCTGGGGTTGTCGAGCCAGTTCTCCGGCAGACCGAGGGCTTGCTCGGTGTTGGTCGCCAGGTCATCACGAAACATCGCGGTGCCGCGGCGCATATTGCCCCAGACTGGCAGGGAGCTACCGAGGAAGTCGCGCCACAACGTCACCTTCGCACCGCGGCGCGAATTGTCGAGCAGCTTCTCCAGTGCTTCCGCGCGGGCAAGCGATTTTTCCTTGGTCAGAACGCTTTTGCCGCGAACGTACGGTTCGGTCTTGGCGGCCTTGGACGGCTCGGTCCTGACGGGCGCCGTCCGCTGGGCTGCATGGGGTTTCGGTTGTGCCCTTTTCGGGCCAATCCCGACTTTGTCCCGGAGCTTGCTTTTGGCTGCATGCGAGCGGTGCTGCAATCCGGCCATTGCAGTCGCGCTGAGAGTAGGCGGAGGCGATGCTTTAGACCCGGGGTTGGCGGTCGTAGAGGGCATGCCCTTCGTGGCGGCGGGGGGCGTTTTGGCCATGTCAGGCTCCTCGATGGGCTGGTTAATCGGTGCAAGGGGCAGCTCGTGCTGACGTGCGAACGGCGGCGCGGGCGGGGCAGCGCGTACCGGTTGCGTAGCAGGGGCTGCTGGGGTCGCGGGCGCCGTCGAGACGGATTTCGCGAACGGGGGAAGGGCGGGAGCGGACCGCGCAACCGCTGGTTCAGGCGTCACGGGAGCCGGAGGCGAGGCGGCTTCGACCATCTCTTCTTCGGTCTCAGCCATGGGTGCTGGATTCACGTGAGCCTGCGCTCGGGAATCTTCCAGCTCGGCGAGTTCGCGCTCGATGACATCGGTCGCCAGGGCCTCCAGGCCATGAATCATGTCGGGCGTCAGCTTTGCGTCGGAGTGCTCGAGCCAGCCATCGGGGAATCCGCCGGCCACGAGGCGCGGATTGATATGACCGAAACGTTGGTCGTCGAACACCAGCTGTCCGTCGAGTATTGCCGAGATGCTCTGCACGGCCAGTTCGAGCGCGTCGGCCAGCAGCTCGAGTTTGTCCTGGAACGCATCAACGACCTTGCGCAGGTTGGCGCGGCGGATGGCAGCCTTCGAGTCGGACGACGAAGCCATCCGGCGCAAATTGGTGAGGTGCTCGGGCACCAGCCGCGCATTGGGCTGGTCCAGCCAGGTGTGCGGCATGCCGGCCTGTTCGAGCTTGTGAACAATGTGCACCACGCCCTGCTCGTCCTGCGCCTGCGCGCGGTCGTTGGCCAGGTTGCGCAGCGCAGTTTCCGACACGCCAAGGGCTGCGGCCAGCAAGTCGTAATCGAGTTCGCTGGCCAGGCGCTTCAAGTTAACTGCCCGCGAGGTCCGCGGACCTTGCGGTTTGCCGCCGGGGCGGCCTGGGCGGGCAGGCTTGCTTTCCTGCCGGATTCCGGCGCGTTGAAAAGCGTCCCGCATCTGATTACCTCGTGAAGAAGTCGAATTCGAGCTATACATTATCCATACTATCCGGCACTGAAGCTGTTATTCCGCCAAGGTGCGGCCAGAGGGATGTCTCGCCATGAAATACAGCAAATTCCACCGTACCACCACGGGTACGACTGCCAGCAGCAATCTAACCCTTAATGTATCGCGAGTCAAGGTTGCTGTTAATAAACTCTCCCGGCATCTGATGGGAGTTTTTGCTGTTGCCTGCGCAATCGCCGCGCCGTTGGCGCATGCAGGTGACCCGGGCGAAGCGCGTGTGCGCGCGATGCGCAACGCCGAGCAACTTTCGACCCTGCTGCACGGCGTTCTGCCAGAACAGCTCAAGGTCATGGTCGACAGCATCGCCACCGGTAAGGTCAAGCGCATGGCCCCCGAGCAACCGGTATGGGTGCTGGAGACCATCAGCAGCTCCATCCTTTACTACCAAGGCCAGCCGGGCTTTGCGGGCCAGTCGGCGGACCGCCTCGTGGACGACAACGGGCAGCGGTTCGGGCTCAAGGCACTCCAGAACGCGAAGGCCTCGCGCGATACCTGGATGACCGTCAGCATGGGCGGCCAGAACTATCCGGCCTACTGCGTCGCGCAGTATCCCACCGTGGTGTGCAGCCTCGGCGTCGGCAGGAAGTAGGCGGCCAGGACGATGCGCGCTGCACTGCGCGCATCGTTGATATCAGACGGAACCGCGAAATGAAAACGTGACAAATGTGCCGCGGTTAACAGACTTGCGGATTTTGTATTAGTTGTGGATACGCCTTGTGCCACAAGGCTTTGCGGTCCCTCGCGTTCCGTATATTCGCCTGCTTCGAGCAGTACAAATGTCACGGTTCTGAAAAACCGGCCGATGCCCGGTCCGTGACCCTATACGGGGCTTCGCGCAACCCTCCTGCGATTGCCCCTTGAACAAATCCATCCTGAGCGCGCTCGCGGCCGCGCTGCTGTCCGCCGCCATGCCTGCCCATGCGGGTCCCGCCGGCGGCTGGTCCGATTGCGGCATTGGCTATGCCGAACACCTGAGCAGCAAATCCGATGCGGGCGGTGACACGAAAACGGGTATAGTCTCGTGCACGCGCGTGACGGCCTCCGGGGTGCGCCAGACCTTCGAGCTGGGCGCGCAGGCAGATACGCCGCCGGCCGGCCGTCTGCACCTCGTGCCGGGCGCCACGGTCAGTGGACTGCCCAGCAACCAGCGCGACACCTTCGAGACCTTTGCGGGTTACGGCCAGGAGTGGAATCGCACGCCCAGCTCGGCGCTTGCGTTCAACATTCGCGCTGGCTTCATCAACGGCATGTCGACGTCGCTCGTGCGAGGCTTCATTGACGACACGCATCGCTGGCTGGGCGTAGACGATTCCCGGCACTCGCCGCTGTCGTCGGCCGGCCGTCCGCTCCTCCAGGTCAGTGGTCTGCACACCTCCGCGCTGCTGCAGATGGGCTCGGGCTGGCGCGCGCAGCTCTCCGACGTCGAGTCGGTCACCGTGGGCACCGCGCTCGATGCGCTGACACTGGGGCTTCAGGCCAGCATCCAGCAGGGCGGGGCGACGCCTGTCTTGCCGTCTGGCCTGCCCGGCATGCCGCTGCGGGTGCCGACGGGCACCGGGGTGTATGCGGGGGTCTTCGGCCAGAGCACGGCCTACGACCTGGCCAGCGAAGACGCCGGCACCGTGCGGGCGTCCGCCTATCTCAAAGCGGGCGCGAACGTGCAGCTCGGCCGGCATGTCAGCCTGGGGCTGGAATTCACGCATCCGCTCTCTCACCGGGTGCGCGCGCAGTATCGCGCGAGCTACAATTACCTCGAAGTTTCGGCCGGCTACCGGTTCTGAAACGCCGCCCCGCAGAGGGCAAGGCCAAAGGCCCCGCGGAAACGATGGTTTCCAAGCGGGGCCTTCGTGTTCGCGCCAGTTATCTGCTTCCCTACTGCGAAACAGCAAACCGATTCTAGCGCGTGGCCGGCGGCGTGCACCAGGCCAGCCAGTGAACTCAGGCAGTGAATCCGATGGAGCGAGTCTGCTTGACGTGGGTCGCCTTGATGTCGGCCGCAGTCAGCTGGGTGCGTTTCGCGCGCACGGCGCTCGCCATCGCGTCGAGCAGTTTCTTGAGCATGTCGCGCGGTGCAATCGCGGACACGAGGTCGTGGAGCGACGCGGGCAGCGTCGGCTCGAAATCCCAGTCGTGCTCGGCACGCAGCCCGTCATAGATGCGCTGGGCGATGCGAAGCGCGTCATCCTTGCTCGGCGCCGGCACCTCGTAGACGTCCATGCGTGAGAGGATGTGGTCGGGGATGCGCGAGATATCGTTGGCGGTCGCCACCCAGATGATGGCTGACGCGTTGATGGACACGTCCAGGTATTCGTCCTTGAAGTGCTGCGCGGTGTCGCGCTCGAGCAGCTGCAGCAGCGCGCCATACGGGTCATACCGGCTGTCGCCGCCCGTCTTGTCGAGTTCGTCCAGCAGGTACAAGGGATTGCCGAAGTGTTCCTCGATGAGGGTCGCGGCAATCTTGCCGTGGCGCGCGCCGCTCCAGGTCGGCGCGGAGCCGCCCAGCACCCAACCCGCGCTCATCGTGCCCATCGAGAGAAACTGGTACGAGAGCCCCAGCGCGCGGGCCAGCCGCTTGGCGAAGTGCGTCTTGCCCACGCCGGGCTCACCTGCCAGCAGAATGGGAATCATCGCGAGGCCGCGCTTGTTCACGACCGCCAGCTCGATACGGTTCGCGAGGTCCTCGAGCACGCCCTTGAAGTTCGGGCAGTCGTCCATGACTTGCTCGAGCGGCTCGGCGCTAGTCGGCTTGCTCACGAAGCGCTCGGGGCCGGACTCCAGCATCTTCCGATAGACGCGGCGCAGGCCTTCGCTGTTGCTCGACGGGGATTCCAGGCCGTGCATGGCCCGCTCGACTTCGTTGACATCGAACAGGGTCATCGTCGACCCGAGAGACAGTGACGTCATGGTGGTCAGCCCCCTACCTCTGGAACATGGATGATTCGCGTAGTGCGTGAGGATAATATAATGAAAAAATATTAATATGTCAACGTAATGGCGCGAGGGCAAACCCGTACGCCGCGCCGCGCGGGGACTGCGGGACCGGCCTGGGGACTGCAAGCACATGCGCTGGAATAAAAAAGAGCCCCGAGTTATCGGAGCCCTTCAGAGAGTCGAAGCTTGCGCGTCAAGCTGCCAGACGCGACGTGGCCCAGTCGGGCAGGTCCTCGCGGTTCAGCACCTCGGTCGCCGCCGGGTACTTCCTGGGTGACCAAATGACTGCGCGGAACTCGTCGTTGCGGCGCATGACCAGGATGTCCTCGGGCGAGGCCGGAACCCAGCCGCCGTTCACGTGAAAGTCCATGACAGTGATGCGCTCGATTTCGTGGTCGTACACGACGCGCACGCAGCGCTCATCGTCGAACTTGACCTGCTCCATGAAGAGGAAAGACGAAATTCGCACTGTCTGAAACACCGGATGCCAACCGGGGCCGCCGCCAACACAACCGTAGGCAAGGTCTTCGGCGTCCTTCTGGGTGGCGCCGGACACATGGACCGTGCCCATCTTTTCGCATTCGTCGAAGTCCACCACTTCGCCTTCAACTGCAGTTTCGCCTTCGGCCGCATACACGGTTACCGTAAATCGCATGATTTCCTCCAGTAAGTGAGATACCTCAAGGCGGTATAGTGGTGCGGGAATCTGGTGAGTCAAACGAAGAAGCCTCCAGCATAAGAGAATAGCAGGACGGGGGAACCGTCCTGCCGGGGGAGTGAGTGATTCTGGCCTACGCGAGCGCCAGGTAGGTCTGGCGCTTGCCGGATGACCGGTTCTTCGGATGGCGCCGGCCGCCTCGGTCACGCTCGCGCACGAGCAACCCTTTCTTGAGCAGGTGCTGAAGGTCGGGGTCGTCCGTGCGGGCTTGCCACTTATTGTTGACCGACAAGCGCGACTCGGGATACTGCTGGAAAAACGCCAGCAGGGCGCGTCGCCGTGCCATGCCTGGCCGCTGATGGAATGCCGCCGAGAAGCCCGGCGCGCACGTCAGGTAGAGATTGGCCAACCGGTCGTCCTGCTTTGCCTTCGCGGCGGCTGCATCCTGCTCGCGTTGCAGCAGTTGCTGCTTGTTCATCGCATGCTCCTTTCGGGTGGGCCTAACGCGCCGACTGCAGCTTCAGGATGAGCGCCTCGTGGCGCGCGATAAGCGCACGCTGGTCGTCGGACAGAGCCCGGACCTTCTTGTGCTCGCCGCAATTGATGGCGTCGTTCGCGCGCATCACGGGGTCGCCCGTTTCGATGATGCAGATGCGAATAAACAGTCCGCGCACCAGGTCTTCCTTCTCTTGCTGGGTGATGTCCACGTTCATGAGTTTCTCCTTTTCAATACACGAGGTTTCCCAGACGGGTGTACGGCTTGCCCGTCATGTCCAGGTACAGCTCGAATTCCGCCAGGCATTCGTTTTCACCGCCGCCGCACGTCTCGACCGAATCGAGGAGGCGCAGGGTTGTGTCATCGAAGCCGGGGCGGCGCAAATGGTCGAAGGCAGGCAGCCGGTCGACTTCTTCCGGACCGAGTATCGCGGCCAGGTCGAGTGACTCGCTGTCGCCGCGCCCGCAGCGCATCATCTCGGTGCCGACGCTCACGATGGTCTCGCGCGCGACGCCCGAATCCATCCAGCCACGGAAGAACCCGTAGTCCTTCTCGATGTAGCGGCACGCGGAGAGCCGGCCGGGGCGGGCACCTGCTTCGTGCAGATAGTGGCGAACGTCGTCCTCGGAGTCGGCAGTGAGGCCTTCGCCGACCCAGACGATTACGACAGGTTTGCGGGTATTGTTGATACGTCGCGCGACATCTCGCGCAACGTGCGCGCAGCAGAAGTCGTAAGCCGGCTGAACGTCGACCACGACCAATCCAGTGGTGCTCATCATGTTTCCTCGGGGATTAACAACATCCCCGTATAGGAAAACTTGACGTCACGACATTTCGAGATACGCTATCTCGATGAATTTACGCAGGAAGGCAATGCGGCCAGGGAAGAGGCGGTGGGCGGTGGTGTACCGGCCCGGGAAAGCGGCTCGGGTTGCGAAAGACGCTCAGGCGGAAGTAGCGGGAGGCGGCGAGAGGGTGAAACGGTGGCGTTTGCACGAGCCGCTGACCACTTCGCTCCAGATGATGGCGCCCAAACCTGAATCGACGAACTGGCAGGGCGTGACCGTCAACTTGTACCGTACCTGCTTGGGGGTGGAGCTACAGAGGGAGACGCATTCCTTGCAGAAAATTTGCTGGGCCCCTTCCAGTACCTCTGACAGCCCCTGTTCGACGGCGGCTCGCTCGTACAAGCCGGCTGCGGTGGAGCAGTCGATGGGCAGGAAGCATTCGAAGCGGGAACCGATACCATAGGGAGCAGGCACGCGGTTTCGCCGCTGAAAGGCTATCCACGCTGTGTTTCCAAAAATGACGGCCCCTTGCTCGTCCAGGACCACTACCGGCTCTTTATAGGCCAGCAACTGGTCGCGCAGTTGGGCGCTAATTCGTTGTGCCGCATTCATACAGCTATTCCCCGTCCCTACTTACTTAACGCCGCGCCAATATACTTCTTCTTGGGGTCCGTACATATCGCGAACTCTCATGGTACGCCCTAACTGGTCTTTTCAATTTGACAAACTCTTGTCTGGAAGTGACAGAGTTTCTATGTAAATTGAATTGTAAAGGCAGTTAGGGCGTCTGTAGCGGCTTTGAACGACAAGAATTATCAATTCTTTAGCGGTCGAACTCCTGTGCCGCGCCGCGGCGGCCCGCGGAAGGCTCGTTGCCGCCAGTCTGGCGGGCGTCGGCGCTCCGGTCGGTGTCCCGCTCGGGCTTCCCGCCGTGCGAATCCTGTCCGCGCGAGTTCAGCTCGAGGTACGCCCGGGTGAGCGTCGTGGTCATGCCCGGCTCGGCGCGCATGCTGTCATGCAATGCATCCGCCACCTTTTGCGCCTGCAAGACATTGCGCCGCACGCCATCGGAGAGCTGGTCGAAGTCGCCCATGGCGCCGTTTCGAACCTCGCCGGCGAGGAACTGCAGCGCGACGACCGTGCGCGCCTTCGTCTCCGCGTCGAGTCCGCGCAGCGCCTCCGGCGTGAACTGTCCGGCGTTCTTCAGCAGGTAGTTCGCATAGCCTTCGTCCATCTCTGACTGGCGGTACACGGCATGCACCAGGTCCTGCGCCATCCCCCTTGCGTTGTGGGCGCCACCGGCGCCGCGCGCGCCGCCCGCTTCGAGTGACGTCGACGCCGTCTTCGAGAGCGTGCTTTCGCGCTCCAGCATCGCGCCCACCATGCGCTCTGCCTTGGCGAGTTCCTTGTTCGTCGAGGCGGGCAGGGCGCCGTCGACCTGCTGGATGAGCCCGGACGACTTCTCGGTCAACTGCGCGGCGAGCGCGCGGCCGCTTTCCGAGCCAAATCCCGGCAGCTTGCCGGCGTTCGCGGCGTCCGCGAGCCAGGCGGAGTAGGCGGCGAGCGTCGTGCGTTCTGCCGGCGGCAGCTTCGCGGTCTCCTTCAGGTCGAGCCCAGCGACAGCCTGCACCGCCTTGGCGAGGTTCGCCTGGTTCCAGCTCTTGTCTCGCTTGGTGAACGAGCCGGCCGGATTGGCCATCAGCTTGTAGAGCGTCGCGGCGTGCGCACGGGTCTGCTCGTGCACGTGCGCCTGCTCGGTCTCACGGACGGTTTCACGGGCGGGCGCCTGGGTGCGGGCTGCGTGTTCCGCACGCTGCTCGGCGACAGACTCGCGGCCAGAGGAACGGGACGACTGCTGCTCGGCGTCCGCGCCGGAGCCGGCCTGCATGCGCGCAGCCTTCACCGCGGCGTTCGGCTCAGCTTCCTTGGCAATCGCTTGGGCGGTGGCGGGGCGGGCCTCCGTCGACGCGCCCGACTCGCGCTGCTTGTCGAGCCGCTCGGTGTCTTGTCGCGTCCAGTCCTGTACGGCGCCACGCAGCGACTCCGCCTTCGCCGCAAGCTCATCGCCGAACTGACCGAACTCGGCGTTCACGAGCAGCACCCGAATGCGGCGCAGCGTGGTGCTCGGGTCCTGAGCGCTGCCGCTCTCGAGCGACGACAGCGGGTCGTCGCGGCGGGCGTCCAGCGCGTCGATGACGCGGCGCGCCTGCTCTGCCGTCGTGGCGCCCGGCCCGTCCTTCAGCGCGTCGTCCAGGTGGTCGTGCAACGAGCGCGCCGGCGCGACCACGGTCTGCGGTTCTCCGGCGACCGGTGCGGGTGCTTCGGCCGATGCATTGAGTTCCACCGGGGCGGCGACTTCCGTCGGAGCGGCGGCGCTTGCGTGGGCAACTTCCGCCGGAGCCGCTACGGTTGCATGAGCAACGGCTTCCGTAGCCGCCGCCGTAGCCGCCTGCGTGGTCTTCTCCGCAGGCGCGGCTGCGGCTTCCGCGGCGGGCGTCTTGCCCGCGGCTGCGGTGGCTTCCGCCTTCGGTGCGTCACCCGATGCCTGCGCGGCGTCGCGCGAGGTCGCGAGCGACACGTCGCGGGCGAGCGTCGCGTGCAGCCGGTCAGCCTGCTCGGCGGTGAGTGCGCCCTGCTTGACGAGCGCCTGCGTCAGCTCCTTCGCCTTCGCTTCAAACTGCGCATCGCTGGTCGCCTCATGGGTCAGCCAGGCGGTGAGCTTCTCGCGCGGTGAGGGCTCGCCGTTGCGGCCGCCCGCGTTGAGCGCCTTCGCGCCTGCTTCGCCGAACTCCTTCGCGTCGAGCTTCGTCGCCAGGGCGGCGAGCTGCAAGAGCATCTGCTGGCGCTGCTCGGCGGGCAACGTGCCGAGTTCCTTCTCGGCGGGGTCCTTGAAGACCGTCGCGCGCCGGATGAGGCTCACCCCCAGCTCCTGACCCTTGTCGTTCTTGTCGTGCAGCTGGCTCGGGTTGGTGAGCGCGCTGGCGACCTCGCCGGCGAGCTTCTGCGCGTGCTTGTTGGGCGGCTCAGCCGGGGCTGCGGCCGCTGCCGTGCCAGCGGCGGGCTGGTCGGCTGTCTTGTCCGCTGCCTTGTTCGCATCCGGCTTGCCGTCCTGGCGTTCGGTGCGGCCGTTGCGGCGCTCGTCTTCCTGACGCTGCCACGCCGCCGTGGCGTCCTTCGCCAGGGAGAGCATGCGGTCGAGCTTGACGGCACCTTCGAGGTTCACCGCGCCATCCTTGATGTGGAGCCGGCCGTCGCCATCGCGCGGCAGCTCGCCATTCTTGAAGAACCCCTCGCCGTGCATCTTGCCCAGCGTCTCGCCCATCTCCTTGAGCTTCGCCTTCACGGTGTCCGGATTGCCCACCACCATGACGTCGACCTCGTGCCGGTAGCCGAGCGTGTCCTTGACGCCTGCGGCGAGCTTGCCGAGGACGCCGTGGCCGGCCCGGTCGACCTGCATGCTGAGTGCGTGCTGGGCGGACGCGCCGGGCATCTCGGCGGCGACTTCGCGCAACACCTTCATCGCTTGCTCGCGGTTCAGGCCGATGACCGGCACGCCGCCGAGGTAGGTGAGCTTGCCGCGCTCGGCAAGGTGGTCGTAGAAGCGTCGCTCGATGTTCGGGTCGCCGACGATGACGAAGCGTTGCTGGCGCGTGGTGTTCAGCTGGATGGCCGACAGCGACTGCTCCAGGCCGGTGGGGCGCTCGACTTTCGCCGGTTGACCGGCGGGATTCGCGGCATCCGTGGCGCCAGGCGCTTTCGCGGCGTCGGCCGCGGGTGCGGAACCAGTTGCCTGGGCAGGCGCCTGCGTAGTCGCTTCCGGAGCAGCCTGTGCGGCAGCCGGGTCATGCGCGGCATCGGGCGTCTGCGCCGACACCGCCTGCTTCAGCTGCTCGAACGCCACCGGGTCATCGACGATGACGGCGGCCTTCTTGCCTTCGCCGAGCACTTCCGGCGCCGGCAGGAAGCCCATATCGCGAGCGGCAGCTTCGGCCTCCCAGCGCTCCTCGTCGGTCTCCGCATCGGCAATGCGATGCGCTTCCGCCCACATCTCGTCGTCGTCCGGGCGGACGTAGTCGGCGCGCGGCTGGAAGTCGAGGGGGTCGAAGTCTTCGTTGTCTGCCATTGTGGTCTCCAAAGTGATGGCGAGTATAGGAACGCGACCAAGCACTGAAACCACACCGTTGCCCGGCCGAAAGCTGACGGACGGACACACGTACCGCAAAACTCCCCATCCCACCCGTTCACCGGCTTCGGCGAAGTCGGCCAGCGACGGACGGCCGCATGACTCTACTCTAACGTCGGACAGGTCCAGGGACCTATCCTCCGTTATCGTGTCGTCAGCGGCGCCGTCGGGCCTCCTCGCCTCGCGGTGACGGAGTGGGATGGGGAGTTTTGCGCAGGGACAAGTTTTGGGGCCATACCGAGCCTGACCCGCTTCGCGCTCCCTGCGCGCCGCGCCGCTGAGGCGCCGCATTTCTCCTGAGCCCGCTGGCTCTCCGCCACGCGGTCGCCGCTCCCTGCCCGGCAGCGCAGCCCGGCCCGGGAGTCCCGCCGCCCGGCGGCGCGCCACCCCGTCGGACGCTCGCGGCACCACGCCGGCCGGTGCCCGCTGGCGCATGCGCAGCCGCTGGTGCGAGCCCCGCGCGCGAGGTCGTTGCCTCACACATCGCAGCCGCGCCGCGCCCGGATGGCTCCGCTCGAAAGCGCTCGCGTGGCGAAGGAAAGGTGTGCGTAAGAGGGGGAGGACTCATGCCCGGCGCCACACCGCGCAGCCGGCCTGCTGCGCTGCCCGAAAGCGTTGCCGTGGGCGGGAAAAACGTGAGGGGAACGGATGCCTCCTACAGGGGGAGAGGAGGCGATATCCTGGGGCGCTGACGGCCCCAGCGAGCACCCCCGTCCTCGGGGCTGCGCAGCCCCAAAGCGGCCGCTGTCGCGTGGGAATGAGAAGACTGGGCGGTGGGCATTTTTGGTCGGGATAGCCGGACCCACATCCGGTCTTGATGCGCAGTCGCGCAGCGGTTCCGCTGCGCGACTGAGATGCGCGTCAGCAGCCCTCGCTGGATGTGTAGCAATCCGAGCAGCCGCCGCCGTTGTTGTAGCAGATAGTCCGTTGACCGTTGCTGCAAGGTCCCTCGTAGCACATATAACCCTCTGGCGATTCGCCGTTGTGCTTGGACCGTTTGTCTGCTTTCATCTTTGCGACCTCCTCGTCAGTCGCCTTCCTCCATCCGCGTTGCCGTGCTTCTTCGGCAGTTTTCGGCAGTTCCATTATTCCCTCCATCGCGGTTACGCAAACACGTGTTTGCTCGACGACGATAACGGACAATTTTCAACACATCATTGCGTTAGAGCATGGCGCGGCGATGTCGGCCCCGGCGGCGCGCTATTGCAATTTCCGGGTTAGGGTTTATACTTAGAACCGTCTCCTCCATGTCTCCTCCGATATGGATTCATCCCGCCCATCGAGGCGGGATTTTTTTGGGCGACCGGAATCCGCATTCCCCCGCGGCGCACCGCTCCCGCCCCGCGTCGCTTCCTGCGCCGCTCAGGTGAGCCCCTGCCTGCTGGCGCCGGTCTTATGCCGCTACCGCGCGTGCGGGATTTCGTTCTGCTCACGGAGCAGAACGCCCTCCCTGGGCGCTACCGGAAGGCGCACTTTCGCCAGCGCTGCGACCGCGCGGCTCCGCGTCTTTGTCCGGTTCTCCCGAACAGCCTCCTGTCGGCTCGGCGCGGGCTGCTCGCGCAAGGCGCTGCGCCGATGGCTCCAGTGAGGCGATTGATAGCCCGGCAAGGCCCGGGAAATGTGGCGCGGCGAACGCCTGGTCCTGGTCTGAACGTCACCAAACCCGCAGAGAAAGGGAATTCGATAGACCGCTGAATTCCCTTTCTCTGCGGGTTTGCTTCCTGGCTGCTCGAGCGCTGCGCACCGGTCCCTCTCAGTTATAGGGACCGGCGCTGGGCGCTCCGTCTGAATCGCCTGGCCCCGATGGATAGCTCAGGAAGGTCTTGCCCCCTCGCCTGCGGCGCGGGCTACACGCTCCGGGATGGCTCCCACATAGACTCCCGCACGGCGCTCACACCAGGCCAGCCTGGCGCTTCCTCCTCCGGGAATGCCGGCACGCAAGGCCCCGCTTGAGGCGAGGAACGAGGCGCGGCGCCGCTCTTTCGCTGCCGCTCCTGGTCAGCCATTTGCCACACGGCAGCCGCTCAATACTGCGCGCCGCCCCTGCGCCGCTTGCGCACGGCAACGCGGCCTGGGTTGGCGTGGACCGTGAGAACATTCGGAGAATGTTCTCACTCGACCCCCACCGCTTGCGCGATGGCCCACAGCCATCGCTGGGCGCTTGTCTGCGTCCGGAAAAGATGGCGCTGCTTCGGACAGGAGGGGCCCACAACGCGTGGCGCAAAGGCATTCCGGACATGCCCGAACGGCCCGGCGCACGACCTGCTCATGGCCTGCACCCAACCCCGAACAGCAGCCGGCGGCAGACGCGCGGCGCTCATTGAAAAGCCCGGCGGCGCGCATTGATAACGCGCGGCGCAGGGGTAAGCCGCGTGCACATTGAACCGGCGGCGGCGCGTAGGCTCTGTGGGCGGCGCGCACCCGCGGCGCGGGTGGTGACCCGCGCGAGTATCGTGCACGACCCGGACGTCGCTGGCTTTTGCTGCACGCTACCGGAGGGTCCCGGACGCTACCGCGCGCCGCCCCTCGTCCGGCCTATCCGCAGCGGCGGCGCGAGAGTGGTGCGGATGTGTGCGTAACGGCATGGCGAGTGTGGCAATGGGCGCATGCGCGTGACTGAAGCGGGCTGTTCCCAGCGCCCGCTTCAGCCCCGCTGGGCGCTCTATGTGGATAGCTGCGGCAAGTCCCGCAATGTGCCGGTGCGGCACGTTCATCAGGCACGGCCGGGAAGGTGTCGCTCACCGCGTGCGCGAGCCTGCAATGGCGTGGGTGCCATTGCATGTCGCTGGGCGCTGGTGTGCACCAGGCAGGTGTGGCACTGCTCAGGTTCGGACTTGCCCGCTCGGGTGGCGCTGCGCTGGTGAGGAGAAACGCTGCTCGGGCAAAGCGTCGCTCAGGGTGGTGCGCCGGCCTGGCGCCAATGAAAAAGGCCACCGGAGGATTGCTCCAGTGGCCTTCGGGGCAGCCGCCTCAAGCAGGCTGCTGGGGTGGCTCAGTTGCTGTCCGGGGTGCCCGTACCGTACACGTTGCCGTGCACGTCGATGACGGTGCCTTCAATCATCGGCAGGCCCGAGTGCGGGTTCACCTGTGGCAGCGTCGGCACCGGTGCGACCGGGGTGCTGGCGTCATCGCGGCCGGTGTCGCGAGCGTTGTTCCAGCGGCGGCGACCCGCACCCTGAACGCGGCGTGCGGCAGCCGCTTCCTGGTCAGCCTGCGCCTGCGCGGCCGCTTCGGCTTCCGCCTGCTGTTCCGCGGCTTCCTGACGGCGGTACTCGACCACCTGGAAGTCCTTGTACATCTTCAGGACGCGCTTGATGTTGACTTCTTCCGGGGCCAGCCCGAGGCGTTCGCACAGGATTTGCGTCGCCGCGTAACGGCCGCGGTCGAGGTCCTTTTCCTTCGCGAGCTGGCCGGCGATGGCCGAGGTCAGCTGGCGGTCGAGGAGCACGCCGAGCAGCACGTAGGCGGGGATTCCCCACAGGGCCTGGGACCATCCGAAAACCAGTGCGACGCCGACGTAGGCAAGTACCGGCAGCACGAACGTCGCGAGCTGGCGCAGCACCTCGAAACGCACCCGCCCGAGCGGGCGGCGCGGCACCGGCACCTCGCGCCAGTAGGCAAGGTTCTGCTTCAGCCCCATGAGGTCGTTGGCGATGCGCAGCAGGTCGTAGTCGACCACCGTGGTGAGCGGGTCAATCTTCGTGCGCGGGTTCTTTTGCGATTCCATATTCATGCTCTCTTTCTGCGGCCCCCGCGCAAGAGCATAGCACCTTCGCGTCAGGCCATCCTGTGTTTGCCGTTCATGTGGCTTCCTCGTTTGTTTATGACTGTAGAATATCTAAATTAAGCATTTCTGTCAAGCAAATTTGACGCTTTGACCGGCTCTGTTTCCCCTGTACAACAACGACGGAGAGGGAGGGGTGGATTGTCTCAGGCGGGCACGGGCCGGCGCGCGTGCGGGCGGCGCGCGCTTCGCGCAGCGGTGCGCGTGGCGCTGCGCTCGGGCGGGGCTGACTCGCTGCGGGTGCGCGGTGGCGTAGCGGTCAAACCGGCCCGGTCTGGGACGTCAACCGAGCCGGCCTGGCATCGCGCGAGCGAGCGGTTCCCGCCGCGGGACGAAGTGGGAAAGGGAGAATTGGCGCAGGAGAAAGGCGGGGTGGGGCGGCGCGACCTGGCGCGCTTCGCGCACCCGCGGCCGCTCGCCAACTTCCCTGTCGGCGGGTTGTTGCGATAATGCGCGAATAACGGTATACTAAGCCCGAATTCTTCTCTCATTGCCCAGCATGAGCCACTCCCGCACGCTGCCGGAGCCTCGGCATCTGCCGACGCTTTTCGCACAATCCCCGCAGCCTCTCGACTTCGTTCTTCCCGGACTGAAGCGGGGCAGCGTCGGCGCGCTCATCAGCCCCGGCGGCACCGGCAAATCGTACTGGGTGCTGCAGCTCGCGGTGCAGATGGCGCTCGGCTTTCCGGCGTCGCTCACCGGCTTCAAGACCGCCACCGGCCGGGTCATGCTGCTGTCGGCTGAGGATGACGACGACATCCTCGCGCAGCGGCTGCGCGCCATCGAAGCGGCCGTCGGTCCGGCGTTCATGTATCCCGATGCGTGCGACAACGCGACCGCGCAACTGCGCGACGCGCTGGCGCACACGCTCGACTACCGCAACTGCGTGGGTGTGCCCATCGACCTGATGGACGCCGGCTGGCAGAACGCCATCGCCGTCGCGGCGAAAACGGCCGGGGTGAAGCTCATCGTGTTCGATACGCTGTCGCGCTTTCACGCGCTCGACGAGAACTCCGCGCAGGACATGAAGCGGCTCGTCGCGGTGCTCGAGCAGCTCGCGCGCGACACCGGGGCAAGCGTGCTCTACCTGCACCACACGAGCAAGGCGGTGGCGCTCTCGGGGCTGGGCGGCGCGCAGCAGGCGGCGCGGGGTTCGTCCGTGCTGGTCGACAACGTGCGCTGGGCGGCGTTCCTTGCCGTGATGACGGAAGGCGAGGCGCGGCGCTTCGGGATTGCGCCCGCCGAGCGCGAGCTGTACGTGCGCTGGAACGTGAGCAAGCAGAACTACGCGGCGCCGATGCCGGACCGCTGGTTCCGCCGCAACGACGAAGGGGTGCTGCTGCCGGTCGCGCTGGATGCGCGGCAGGACACGGCCCGTGAGACTTCCCGGGAGGAGCATTCCCGGCCAGGAATGGTCGACCCGACTTCCGCCGTCCCGAGCCACGTAATCAACACGCGCGCGCCGGCTCCGCCCGCGCCGTCCGTGCCGTCGGCGAACAATGCCTTCGGCGGAAACTGGTAACCCGATGACAGACGCCGCAGTCCAGACCGAATCCACCGCCCTGACGACGACCGACGCGGTCGCCGTGCTCAAGGCGATGCCGACCACCACCGCGCACCAGGCGCGCCTGCAGCTGTACCAGCCGACGCGCCGGCCGACCTGGCAGGAGCGCGTCATCGAGACGCCGTGGGGCACGGCCACCGTGCGCGGCAAAATCGGGCAGGTCCATGCCGACATCATCGAGGCCATCTGCCGGCACGCCGAGGACCACCGCATCATCGCCGCAACGGGGCACATGCAGATTCTGGTCGACCCGTACAAGGTGCGGGTCACCGTCGGCGGCGGCAAGGCGTATTCGCGCGACACGCTCTGGCGCATGCTCACCGAGCTGCGCGAGGTGTCGGTCACGCTCGAGGTGCCGGGGCGCAACCTGAAAATTCTCGGCGGCATCCTCGACCGCGTCGAGCAGTCGCCGGCCACGCGCGTGAACCGCGTGACGGGCGGGCTGCGTCAGCTCTGGCGCGTGACGCTCGACCCTGCGTTCGCCGCGATGCTGCGCGAGGACCTGCAGCTCTACTACGACCCCGCACCGCTCGCGAAAATCGAGACGGGCGTGGCGCAGGCTATCGCGCGGCACATCCTCACGCACCGGGAGATGCCCAGCGGCGGCTGGGTCATCGACAACCTCATCCGCACGGTCGGCGCCGGCGGCGACAGCGTCGCGATGCGGCATCGCCGGCGCGAGCTGCACGCGTGCGCCGAGAGCCTGAAGGCGGTGGGCATCGTCATCGAGGATGGCCGGCTGCTGCGCGAGTAAGCGTGCGGCCCGGCCGCCGCGCGGCGCGCTATACGGGATACCGACCGAGTTCCGGATTCGGTCATGGCGAGGCCACATTAACTATGAATAGGAGCAGGCAATGCAATCCAATGAACGTGTTCAGGCTGCACTGCGTCACGTGCACGAGCAATTCCCGCAGGTATCCCAAGTTTTCTATGGAATCGATGGTCGGTGGATGTTTTGCGACGAGGATTTCCATGCTCCGGATTTTGAGGGCGCCATGATTGACATCGGCATCCTTGAAGACGCCGCAGATGCAGCCGGTGACGACGAGGGATTCCCCTGTGCGTTCAGGATGCTTCGTTTGTCCGATTACTACGATTTGTGGGATGAGTTGCGTGATGTTTCGGTTTCGACCGGCAACGATGAGGTCGAGGCTGAGACTATCGAAAAAGCGTTTCTACATTTCCATGCAGGCACTCACCGGGAGGAAATCTGGCGTTGGTTTGAAGCACAACATCCGGATTTCTTGGTCGGCGAAGTTATGCAGGGCATCCGACGCAACGAGGAAGATTCCTCCACGTAGTCCGCCACAGGTGCAAACGTTATTCGTCGTCGTTTGATTGGCAGTCGAGCAACTCAAAGCCCTCGTGTCCACGGATGCGGGGCTTTTTCTTTCGCGGATAACGGAGCTGTAACGCTCCCGTTCGTTTATACGGCGGCGGCTGACGCACGGCGGGCCCGCCTGGTGATGCGCTATACGGATTACCGACCGAGTTCCGGATTCGGACCCAATCGAGGAAACATCAATGGACAAGACTTTTCTGACCGTCGTGGTCGCGGAGTACAGCGTTCGTGAGGTCGTCGACCACCTGCGCGACCTCGACAAAGACTGCAAGGTGGTCGCGGGCGGCGCAATCTGTGTCGCCGAGACCGACCTGTCGACCCGGCCCAATGAGGTCTGGCTTTACGACTTCCACGGCAATGGCGAACTGGCGCTCGTGCAGGACGGCAACACGACGACCCACGGTCGTGTGCTGCAGGCCGATGAACTGCAGGCGCTGACCGAGTATGGCGTGTGCGTCGAGCTGAAAGCGGCGTACGCGCGCGCACCGGAGCGCGGCACGCCGCCTCCCGAGGCCATCTACACGTCGATGGTCGAAGCGACGAAGTATGGCTTCAAGGTCGCCGACGAAGCGAATTTCGAGGCCAGCTTTCACGACACCGGCGACGGCACCGCCGTCCTGCACTGGATGCGCGTGCGGGTGCCGGCCTGGATGAACTTCGTCGCGACGCTGTAACACACCCGTTCGTTTGCAACTCAAACCCGCTGCTTCCTCACGGAACAGCGGGTTTTCTGTTAGCGCCACGCGGCTGCTTGCGCTCAGGCGAGCAGGCGGCGCTGCCGCCAATACTGCGCGCGCTCGGTCGGACCCAGGTCCAGCAGCACCAGCAGCTCGAGGCGGCTCAGCCGGAGGGTCAGGCCGGCGTCGGCCGCTTCAGCTTCCAGCCGTGCCTTCTGCGCTTCCCACGATTCCACCTCGCGGGCATGCCGCGCGGCCATCACCAGCTCGCGGCGCACCGGCTGCTGCGGCATGTGAACATAGCGCAGGCGTGCCGCAGGTTCGCGCTCGCGCGGCCGCTCCTCTAGCAGGCGCGCCACGAGCCGCGCAGGCCGGGACACCGGGCGCGGCTCCGACACCCGCGCCGGCGCGCGGCGCGCCGCACGGGATGCCGCCGGCGCCGGGCGACACGCGCAGCGCGGGCAGACCGCTTCTTCCGGGCTGTGCGCCGGCGGCTGCGGACCGGCGTCGGTCCAGAGCGCGATGCCCAGCGAGGCGAGCCAGCCAATCCCAGTCCAGCCCGACCCCAGGTTCAGCACGAAGAGCGCCGCGCGGTCGAACCGGTTCATCCGCCGCCGGTACAGCATCACGGCTGTCGGCAGCAGGTAGCCGCAGCTCAGCACGGCGAGCGCGACGGCGCACGCAAGGCGCCGGTGCCGCGCTGGAAGCAGGTTGAAGGTTCGCATGATGGGCTGCCTCCCTTCGGGGGAGGGTCGCATAGGAAATTGGCCAGTATAGAAATCGGCCACACGATGACGGCGGCGCGGGATGCGTGCTGGTCCTAGCTTGCCGGTCCGGCGCCGGCGCACCCATACTGGCTCCAGCACGCATCGTCCAGAATGCGGCTCACCACAACGATGGACGCACGGTCCACGGCACGCTTGGCGGTCTCACATACGGGGGTAGCACATGTACACCATTCGTCTTCAGCCATCCGTTCTGGGTGGTCTCCTCGCCGCGCTCGCGATAGTCGCGGCGCCCACGTCAGCGCCGGCGGGCGAGCCTGCCGAGACGTCCATCTACGGCATCACGCTAGGCCAGCCGTTCACCGCAATGCCGGAGTGCTCATACCAGCAGGGCAACTACGCGGGCGCACACCGGTACTACACGGATATGTTCCAACAGCCGGCCCCCTGCTTTCAGCACCGTAACCTCTCGCTGATTGGCACGGCCCCGACCGGCAAGGTGAAGCTCTACATCACCTATCCGGTGGGCAAGTTTCCCGAGATGTACGACGGCATGACCGTCAGCCTCATCGACGGCGTCGTGCAAGGCCTCCACCTGTCGACGCACGGCATCGACACGCAGGGCCACGACTACGCGCTGCTCGCGCGCAAGTTCGGCAAGCCCCTGGTCAAACGCACCGTCCCCGTGCAAAACCGCATGGGCGCCGCCTTCGAGGTCATCGAGGCGAGCTGGCAACGCCCGAATGGGGTCTCCGTGTCGTTCCGCGGCGCGACCGACAAGCTCGACGACGGCGAACTCATCGTGACGACACCGCAGGAGGTGGCGCGAGAACAGGCGCGGCTCGACCAGCAGCAGGGAGGCGTGCCCAAGCTGTAACCCCGCGGCCAGGTACCAGCACGCGAACCGACCCGCGAGCGTGCAGCAAAAGCCAGGTCGGCCGAGCTGGCCGTGCAGCATAAGCCAGAGGGCGTGCACCAAAAGCCAGCGGGTGAGCAGCAAAAGCCCGGTCGCGTGCAGCATAAGCCAGGTCCTTCAGGTTTCTCAGGATTCATCCAGAATCCTGAGGAACACCTCCTCACGGCGTCGCGCTACCGGGTCGCCGCAGGCGCAGTACGGGCACGGGGAGTGGGATGGGGAGATATGCAGGGAAATAGGCAGGGGGGTATGCACCGCACCGGCGGCTTCGCCTCCGTTCCCGTCGGGCTGGCGTGAGCGCGGCGCGTGCGCGCCGGAGTGAGAGCGCCGATGCGAAAGTATGCGCGCCTGGAGGGGCTTAACCGGCTCGCTGCGCAACGCTCGAGCGGACCCGTCTGGGCCGGCATCGCGAGGGGGTTAAGCCTGTGCGCTACTCCGGCGTGGTGCCGCGCCCGGTCGCTGCGCGGCGCATGCGCGGCGTCAATCCCCGCCAGCCGACCACCGCCATAACCACAGCGTGACGCCCGCGCGCCAATCAGCCGCCCTGGCCGCCTGTGCCACACGAGGGGGATGGGAAGCCAGTTTGCGCATGCGCCGCCCGGAGTGGGAGCGGGGCACCGCTGCGCCGGTGCGCCGCCCATCGAGTGGGATGCAACGCTCAAGCCGGGGAGATTGGAATTTGTGGGGCGAGGTGCTTGCTCGAGGAGGGGGAGCTGGCCCAGCGACGCCCGGGACGGAGCAAAGGTGGGACGAGAGCCCATGAGCGGCCGCGCTTTCGCACGGCCATCGACGGGACGCCTGGGTCTGTGCTGACCGGGAGAGGGAGCGGCAAAGCGCACCTCCAGCTAGGGGAGTGGGAGGAGCGTTGGCGCCGTTCCGGTTTGCGACAGGCGAGCGAGACCGGACAAGTACGGAGGGCGGCTCTCGCGCGGCGGCGCCAGCTGGGTGAAAGGAGAACGCAGAGTGAACGGCCTGATACCCGGCGGGCGTGGCGTCAGGAGGGAGAAAGGCGATAGGCCGCTCTCGGGTGCCGTCGCTGTTGAGTGAGAGACCCAGCAGTCGTCGCGCAGGCTGGAGGGCGGGAGGGAAGAGGCGAGCTTGCGCGGCGCCCGATGCGCATGGCTGGCCAGGGCCGGCAGTCTGCACGCGAAGGCGTCGCGCCCCTTGCCGGAAGCCCGGTCTGCGCTGCGCCGCGCGCCTGATGCATCCGTCCGGGCGTCGCAACGCCGCGCGAGGTCGGTGGGCAGAGCCGGTGCCGGTATGCCCGAACGGCGGCGCAGCTCAAATGAAAACGGACTGCCGTCGGCAGTCCGTTGAGTGCGGTAAGCCAGGTGGCACAATCGTCCAGCGCGCCGTGAGGACGGCACTCCCAACTCGGAGCAGAGTCTAGCGCGAGCGGGGAATCGAAGCAACTTGCTGGAGCATCCTGCCGCAGGCATCGCGCGCTGTGCCAAGCCAGGTGCGTCGACGAGCGCCAGGCGATGGACCTTAGGGGCCAGCGCCGGAGCGCGGAAGCAGTAGGAGCCGGCCAAGGGAAGGCCGCAGGCCGGCCGGCTCCGGTTCAGACCAGGACCAGCGTGGAGTGCGGGATGTGCCGCACCGCGCCGCAGGCATCGAGAAGTACGCCAAGCCAGAGTGCGCCGACGAGCGCCAGGCGATGGCCCCCTCAACCAGGGCCATCGCCGGAGCGCGGAAGGGGTAGGCGCCGGCCCTTCAAGGACGGCGCCGGTCCGACGAGGTCCAGGCGTGGAGCGAGAGGGTGCCAGGCTGGAGCGGACCGGGCGGGGCGCCGCGAGCCGTGGGCGAATGACTCAGGGCCGCAGGCCCGCACCGCGGGGGCATGACTCGCTGGGCTTTTCCTGACTCCCGAGGCTTCCATGACTCCGAGGGGGCCTGACTCGCTGTCTGAGGCCATCATGCCGTGCCTATAGGCACGGCAACCCACCGGGCACGCAACGTCCGGGGAAGGGAGCTGCTCAGGCACGAGGGAGAAAGCGGATGCACGCCTGGTCCCTGGGTGTCGGCCGGCGCGCGCGGCGGAGGCTCACTGCGCCTGAATATAGGGGCGCATCACATCCCCGGTGCAGCCTCAGTCCGGTCAAATATATAACAATTAAAGGCTATTTTGGATAGTGAAGTTGACGATTTTTGGAAAAACACGTATACTACAAATCAAGAATCCGTCAATGCCCGCTGGACCAGCGGGCGCGGCGCGGCTACCTGACCACGGGGTCTCACCAATGCCCAGACTGTACCTGCTCGCCGGTTCGTACGCGTACGACACTGTGCTCAAGCATCCGCATGCGTTTCAGCAGCGCATCCTGCCACATGCCATCGACAAGCTGAACGTCTCGTTCTCGCTCGATTCCGTGGCGGAAGAGTTCGGCGGCTGCGGGGGCAACATTGCATACAACGCGGCGCTGCTCGGGGATGACCCGGTGCTCGTGGGCAACCTCGGCGCCGACGGCGCGCGCTACCTGAAGCGCATCGAAAGCTGGGGACTCGACAACACGACGCTCGGCGTCGTCCCGGACCAGCCGACCGCGCATGCGTGGCTGCTCTCGGACGCGCGCGGCAACCAGCTGACCTCGTTCCATGCGGGCGCCCTCAAGACGCCAGTGCGTGTACCGTGGGCGCCGCGTCTCTGGCATATCGCGCCGGAGGACCAGGCCAACATGGTGACGCTTGCGCTGGCGGCGCGCGAGGCGGGCGCAGCCTACCTCTTCGACCCGGGCCAGGCGTTGCCGGCGCTGCTCGATGGGGTGGCCGAGGACATCGCACCGCTCGAACACGTACTTGCGGACGCGACCGGCATCTTCGTGAACGAGTACGAGACCGAGCTGCTGCGCGGCCAGTTTCCCGACCTGCGCACGTTGCTGATTCGACCGGACCAGTTCATCGTCTGCACGCGCGGCGCCGACGGCGTCGAGGTGCTGAGCCACGACGGCAGCCTGATGCTGCCCTGCGCGAAGGCCGATGCGGTGGTCGACCCGACCGGCTGCGGTGACGCATTCCGGGCCGGCTTCCTGCACGGCTACGCACGCAACTGGTCCATCGCGGACTGCGCGGCGCTGGGCTCCGTGATGGGGGCGCTGGCGGTGGGCAGTGTCGGTGGCCAGAATCACCGCGCCACGCTCAAGCAGGTGTATGCCCGGCTGCAGGACTACCAGGCAACGCAACGGAAGAGGGCTGCGTAACTCGGCTATCCGGAAAGATGTGTGGAGAACCCCAAATGAACGAAATCCGGAATCCTGACGTCTCTTCCGACAACAAGGATAAATGCAGCACCTGCGGCGCTGCCTCGGCCGCGGAAGTTTGGGTCATGTGCAAACGCCAGTGGCGATGCGCACTGCCATGGGCTCTTACTCTTTCCGGTCGACGTCCGCATCGGCCGTGTCGAGTGTGCAGCCGTCGGCGCAGAAGCCATCGATGACACAGCGCACAATTCCAAACAAAAATCCGAATAGGGCGTAATGACGATGAATGGACTGAAGGTGCTCAGTTTCGAGCTGGCCGCGGACGACCTCGGCGCACCGCTCGTGACCCTGGAGCGAGTCGCGCAGCGGGGCGGACCGGACCGCTGGGCCATCCGGCACCGCAGTGGCTACGCGCTCGGCCGCGACCTCGAGTTCGATTACGAGCCGCTGCCCTCGTCGCGCAACGACGTGTTCTACGCGAACTATCGCTACGCGACGCAGGCAGACGCGCTGCACGTGTGGGTCGACCACGTCGTTCACCTCCAGCAGCAGGCGCGCGAAGAATATCGCGGCTGCAATCTGTCGGGCCTGCGCGCGCCGACCGTCGAGATTGAGCGCAAGTTTCGGTTGCGCGACGAAAGCTGGCGTAACCAGGTCGTGCGCACGAGCGTCATCCATCAGGGCTATCTGAGCCTCGATGCGGCCCGCACGGTGCGGGTGCGCACTCGCGGCGAGAGCGCCTGGCTGACGGTGAAAGGGAAGGCCGCCGGGCTCGCGCGCCCGGAGTTCGAATACCCGATTCCGCTCGAGGACGCGCAGCAGATGCTGGTGCTGGCGCTCGCGTCAGTCGACAAGCTTCGGCACGAGGTCGAGTTCGACGGGCGGGTGTGGGAGGTCGACGAGTTCCTCGGCGACAATGCTGGGCTCTTCATCGCCGAGCTGGAGCTGAAGGAGGAGGGCGAGCAGTTTGCGCGCCCTGCGTGGCTGGGAGAGGAGGTGTCCTCCGCCCCGGCCTACTTCAACAGCGCGCTGGCTATGCACCCGTTCTCGAAGTGGGCGGGAGACCAGTCTGGGGTGTAGTTCGCCCCGCATGAAGTTGTAGTGCACGTCCGTGGCCAAGCCACGCGTTATTGATACCTTCCTTCAACGGAGTACGGATATGCACGTTCTCATTGCGACTGAGAAGCCCTCGATTAGCCGCGCCATCGCGCCGGCCGTGCGCAAGCACTGGCCTGACGCAGACATCGTTTTTGTGCACGTCGTGCCCTACGCAACCGTGGGGTACAGTTATCCGCGCGGACTGAAATGGCACGAGTTCCCGCTCGTTTCGGAGCCCGTCGACCGGCTCGCGCCCTGGGCGGAGTGGCCATGTCCGCCGTACATCATGTCAGCCGGCGGCGCGATGTCGAGTAGTAGCATGGATAGAGGGCTCTTCACCGCGGCTGACCTCATCGTGTGTGCGTGCGAACCTGACCACACCGGCGCCGTGGCGTTCGATGTGCTGATGCGTCAGGTGTTCGGTGACGACCGAGCGCGAGACTGCCCGGCGCTCATGCTCCGGTTACTCGACGAGGCCGCTATCGAGCGCGCGCTTGCCACCATGCGACCGTTCGGGCAGGCGTGCGCGGCGAGTCTTGCCTACGGTCGGGTGAAGCGCTATTTCGACTGGAACTGGAATGTGAACGGCCTGGCTATTCTGGGTGAGGCGCAGCGCCGCGTGGGTGTAGCGGCCGGCGCACCGCCGCTGTCGAAGTACGCGCTACAGCTCCTGTACGCGCTTCGCCACCTGCCGCCGCAAACGGACGGCGCAGTCGTCAGCCTCATGCAGGCCTGGCCTGGCACCGGCCGCTACCCCGCACAACCCGGAAGCGGCTTTTCGCGGATGGGGAGTCCAGCCTCCCGGCTGCCCATCGTGGACAATCTCGGCAAGGCCGGATTACTCGATTGGCTCGAAGTCTCGGAGCGGCACGCGCTGAGCGTGTCCGAGCGCGGCCACGCGCTGCTCGGGCTGCTGCACCCCGGCTGCGAAGATGCGGACCTCCCGTTCCGGCTGCACGCCTGGTGTGAGCAGGGGGAGGACTCGAAGCCGGCCATCGACCGCTACATCAAGACCTTCTTCGGCAAGCAGAAGCGGTTCATTCGGTAACGGCAGTCGCCCGGGAGCAATGAGAAAAGCCCCGGGCGAGATGCCGCGGGGCTTGGTGAGAATTTACGACCAGGTCAGCGCGGACTCGCGGCGCGGTCGCGGCGGTCCGCTTTCCACTGCATCACCATCAGCTCGCAGTTGAAGCAGGTCTCCGCGTAATGATGGCAGCCAAACGTGCGCGGGTACGACTCGTCTGCGCCCAGGGCCGGGAACAACTCGGACTTTTTCAGCAAGTCGCGCAGGCTGCCCGCAGGCGTGCCGGGAAGAGCTTCCTGCGGGACAACCACGTACACATCCTTGCCGAGTGCTTCCAGCGCCTCCACGGCCTTCCTGTCGACGATATCGCCATCGACCAGCACGACGCAGTCCGCATCGACGCGCGTATATCGCAGCGTGCGAGTGGAAATGGCCTGCACTGCAAGCTCCAGTTTCAGCGCGCGCACAGAGGACTCGGAAGCGTGAACCAGTTGCGCAGTGACGTCTCGAGCAGAAAGCTCGGTGAGGATGCGCTTCACGGTACTCATCCGGTGACCCATGCCTTCGTAGGCGATAACTTCGACTTTCATGTGACTCTCCATAGATTGGCCTCAGCAATCCGTATAGGCGCATCCCCTGCCGTGAATTCCATAAGCCAAGCGAACAACCCGAAGTTGAGCAAAATTCTCAGCTGTACCTATACGGCCACGTGAATCTAATCAACAGGAGGGCACAATCATGTCCGATTTAACTGGAGCTTTTCTGTCATGCGCCGACATCCCGGCAAGCGGATTTGGAGTTATCCGCGTCGATTGCCGCGTGCGAGGTTGCATTTCGGTCGTACACCTGGACCTGGCAAAGGTGGTGGCGGACACCAACTGGTACCCCCGGTCGCCGAATGTGCGGTCCTACGACCACGACCTGCCGTTCAACGGAGCAGCCGACCGTCTTCGCAGTCTGATGCAGCTTGTTCGAGCGGAAGGACGTCTGCCGCCAGTCGCGGTCTACGTGCCGGGCGAACAGGAATTTGTGTGCTATCCGGATGGCAGGCACCGAGTCATGCTGCTGTATACCGCGGGCTACAGGAGCCTCCCCGCTCTCGTGCCGTCGCGAAATGCCGAAGCCGTCACACGGTTGGTCGGCACTACGTTCCCGGATGAACGCATTATTGTTACGCGACCGCGTCGGAACCTTTCGTCGATGGGATGGTGCTCCAGTTAGAGTCCGGCGTTCGCAAGAAATGGAGACAGCCGTCAGGGGAATTTATAACGCTCGTCTCGCTTGTAACGCGAATGCGCACGGTGGAAAGCTGAGCTGTATATCACGTCAACTCAAGGAGCCTCTTCGAAGAGGCTCTTTTCTTTGAGCGGCTGAAATGCCGTGCTCGCTATACGCCCTCAGGACAACTCAGACCCTAGAGGGCACACATCATGAATACCGTAGCTACACCCGAAGTGAGCAGCAAAACCGCTGAACTGGACTCCGGCTGCGAGCCGCGAATGCGCTATCGCTCAGCAGGATGGCTGCGCGCAAACACCGCCTTCGCGCGGTCCGGCAACAAGGATTTCGCGCGCATGCTGAAGAAGTCGGCCTACCCCGTACAGAAGGTCTATCGCCTGCTGATGGAGGCCTATGGCGGCGAGCCGGTCGGTGTCGAATGCCGCGACAGGTCCCGTCAGCAGTGGGCGTTTGTGGCGCCGGAAACGGGGGAGCCTGGTCAGTTTCGCGTGCAGTATTTCGACGAAGACGGCTTCACCGGCCACTATGTCCACTCGAAACTTGAGGAGGCGCTGGAGTCGATGCTTCGCGAGGGATATCGCATCCTCGACGCCGGCGCGCTCGACAAGGTCGCGGCAACTGCACGCTGGGCACGAGGTGTGAAAGTCGCTGCACTCAGGCAGCGATGCCAGGAGGGCTTGATGAGCTTCGCCGACATGGTCGACGCCATCAAGGCACTCTGACGCACCGATTTTGGCTGCATCTCAAATTGCAAACACAACTCACAAAGCCTCCGCAATGCGGAGGCTTTCCATGCTGCTATCCGGTTGGAGCGGGCTCAGGCGGTGTCGCTTTGGAAGACGAACATGCGTCGGACGAGCCGGGGGACCGAAACGAAGTGCGCGAGGAAGTTCGCCAGCCAGAGCCCCACAATGAAGTCTGCGGCCTTTTCCAGAAGCGGCCACGGAGCCAGGAGGTCGGGAACAAACCGCAGCAGCGCGAGCAGAAAGAACGCATTGATTACCGGCACCACGGATGAGGTTCCCCGTGCGAGGCCAAAAAAGACCGCGACGAATCCCCACGCGAGGTGTACGAAGCCGCTGGCCGGCATCAACGCGACTGACGTCAGGTAAGCGAGCAGCACGGACAGCGCGCAGGCAGCGTTGAATGCAGGTTCGGGGGAGTGGAATGGAGAGTTTTGCATGCGGTGGTCTCGGTGGTCCGTGCGGCTTCGGCGCCGATTGCGGGGGAAGAGGTATAGCGTTGTACACAGTTCGTGTCGTTCGAGTTTTTGTACCGTCAGGCGCACGGGTCTCTCTTTGCAGGGCGTGAGGCTTTTTCAAGCGCCGCTCGAACTGGCAACCTTCGGTGCGCGCAGATGGTGACCTGCCCCCGGTTTTAGTCCGGACTGCAGTTAGAGTCCGAGGTTAAAAACTGCTGCTTTGCATCGTGCGCCCGGGCGAACTGCACCGGCGTCAGATAGCCGAGTGAGCTATGAGGCCGCTCGGTGTTGTACTCGATACGCCATTCCTCAATCAGCCGCTTGGCGTGGCGCATTGAGACGAACCAGTGCTCGTTCAGGCATTCGTCGCGGAAGCGCCCGTTGAAGCTCTCGATATAGGCATTCTCCACCGGCTTGCCAGGCCGAATGAACGACAACGTGACACCGGCTTCGTAGGCCCATGCATCCAGCACCTTACCAGCGAACTCCGGCCCGTTGTCGACCGTGATGGATGCGGGCAAGCCTCGCATCTCCTTGAGCCGCTCAAGCACTTGCTGCACGCGTAGGCCCGGCAATGAAGTATCGACCTCGATGGCCACGCACTCGCGCGTGTAGTCGTCGACCACGTTCAGGCATCGAAACCGCCGACCATAGGCCAGCCCGTCAGAAACGAAGTCCATCGACCAGCTCTGATTCGGGCCTGTTGGTAACGGCAGCGGCGTGCGCTCGACAGCCGCAATACGCTTGCGTCGCCGCTTGCGCACGCTCAGTCCCGCCTTGCTGTACAGGCGCCAGATGCGCTTGTGGTTCGCGAAGCAGCCCTCACGCTGCAACAGCACGTGAATCCGGCGATAGCCGTATCGGCGCTTCTGCGCGGCGATGGCCATCATGCGGCCAGTCAGCACTTCGTCGTCAACTCGGCGGCGTGATTCGTAGTGGAACAGCGAGCGCGAAATCCCTACCAGCCCGCAGGCCCGGGTAACACCCATGGCGCGTTCGGTCATCAAGATTCGGACCGCTTCGCGCTTGGCCTGCGGGCTTGCTACTTTCGGGCCAACAGGTCCTTCAGCGCGGCGTTGTCGAGCATTGATTCGGCCAACAGGCGCTTGAGCTTATTGTTCTCCTGCTCCAGTTCCTTCAGGCGCTGCGCTTCTGAGACCGTCATCCCGCCGAACTTCGCTTTCCAGTTGTAGTAGGTCGCTTCCGAGATGCCGTACTTGCGGCACAGCTCCGCCGGCTTCAGGCCAGCCTCGGCTTCCTTCAAGATGCCGATGATTTGCTCTTCGGTGAATCGCTTTTTCATTGCCGTTCCTCTCTGGAACGGACTCTACACCGTCACCGTACTAAACGCGGGGAGCAGGTCAATGGGAGTCGCCGCAAATAAATCACTCGAGCACGTGGCTGGCCAGTAGCGGACCGCCGCACGGGATGCGGGCGCACCGCAACACGACTCCAAAAGCTTCCCTGAGAATGGGAGGCTATTCATTCGCGCGGCGAGCTGGTCCGTCACCGCTCAGAAACAACGCCTCCCTGTCGGAGGGAGGCGGTGAGCATCTCTGTTGTACGGGAAAGGGAGCCGTCGTCAGCTCGGCACTGCTTCAGGCACTCCCGAAGCGGCTGCGCCCGTGCGCAGCTCGAAGGCTTTCACATACTCGCTCTTGAGGAAGTCCTGCATCTCCTCGATGACCTCGTCGAGCGCCGACTCACCCCATTGCTCCCGGAACGTCAGGTATGCCGCCAAGCGTTCTCGGTTACTCCGAATAGCGTCGGCCATCCTGGTATCCATCTCGGCCCACTTCGGGTCTGTGGCGGAACACGCGCGATGCTGCACATGGAAGGCTTCCGCTGTCTCGTACACCCGGAACTGCCCCTCGGTCACCTTCTTGTGACAGGCGGTGCAAATCATCGTGCCGTAGCTGCAGTTATCCGCAGTGTGATACCGCCAGTTCTTCTTCTTGCCCATGATGTTTCCTCGCGTTGGTTATGACGCGGTCCCAGTTGGTATCCGCTACATCGTATAGCTGCAGTCTGTCGACCCTTATGCCGCCAGAGCTTGTTTCATCGCTACGAAGTCCAGGTCGTTGCTCGTAAGGAAATTGCGCAAAATCCGACCGGACAGCGCGCGCGCGAAGAAGAGCCGCCCGGGTGAGAGGGCGGCTCGAGTGTGCAGCTTGGGGCTCAGCGTGCTTTTCGCTTTCCTTCGATGACGGCCCGCATGAGTTCGTAGGTTGCGGTTGCCGGGACGGGTTTGGCACCCTTCTTGTGCCACGTGTCGCCGACCTCGGCGACAAACGACGCTTCAATCTCATCCCAGGCGGCGACGAGGCGTTTCCACTGCTTCGACAGCTTTGCCATCTCCGGCAGCTTCTTACGAAGGCCAGGCGCGGCGCGAAGCAGGCCCAGGCAGCGGTTGAAGTCGGACGGGTCGTGCGGGTGAAAGCGGCCATCTTCCTTGCGGATGAGTCCGAACCCCAGGTAGAAGGCCATCGCCTCGCTGCTGAGTCCGGTACGGCCGTTGGCGAGCCATCCGACGATGGCGGTTTGTGTCTTGTTCATGATGATGTCCTCGTGGTGGGTTTTGCTACCTCACCGTATAGGCGCATTCACAGCACGCGGAGGAGCACGCGCGTCCGGCACGAGCCAGTCTGCGAATTCACACCGGCACCGCTTGCCGGGCAGCGAGCTTGTCCGCGATTTTCTGCAGCAGTGCCTCGAATTCAAGGCCCGCCGTCGAGGCGAAGTGATTCAGGCGGAAAGCCTCCACGCCGCGCGCGCCGTTGTCGCCGGGCAGGTAGTGACCGGTAGGTACTATGGCCCACCCCGCACACTCAGGCGAGGCATGTCGGGCTGCAGAGGCCTTCGCACGGGCGTCGACCAGCTCGACGTAGCTGACCTCATGCGCGAAGGCGTGAATATGCCAGTCGCCATCCTGGAAGGTGCCGAGCTGCTCGATGTCGGCGTCGCCGGTCAACCAGAAGCCGGCTTCCTCGGCCGCCTCGCGCGGGAGCGCTTCGTGCAGGCTCTCGCCCGGGTCGACCTTGCCGCCCATCGTGCCGAAACGGCCGTCCCAGCGCAGCAGAGTCAGTACCATCGGCATTTCACGCGGCGCGCCGGCGTCGAGGTATTTCGAGTACGGCTGCCCGTCCAGGCAGTAGAGCCACAGAAAGGCGCAGTCCATCTGTTTCGGGCTCATCAGCCCGGTCTGAATTTGTTGGATACTCATCGAAATGCCTTGTGGATGAATGAAGTTACGCCACGATGGCGCAGCGTCCATAGTGGGTGTCGACGGTGATGCCGACGGGCAGCGCTTCCTCGCCATCTTCCGGCACCGAGCGCGCGAGAAACTCGACGCCGTCGTCACGGTTCAGCGGGCCAGCGTCCACGACGACCATCGAGTGCGGATGCTGCATGCTCATCAGAAATTGGATGCCTTCGACCAGGTCTCGCTCGACCAGGTGGCGCCTCTGCCGGACCTCGGCAACGTTGCCGACGATGCTCGTGTACTGCACGCGGTCATCGCTCCATGCGGTGTGGTCGCGAACCACCTTGATGTCGGGGTGGTACTGCGCGAGCCAGGCGTCGCGACGGGCAAGCCACGCATCATCGGACTCACCGCGCTCGCGACCGCACGACGACACGCAGTGGTTGATGTCGAGCATGCGCCGGTAGCCCGGCCTCGTGCTGCACTTGCCGTCGTCGAGACCACCATGCGTGCCGAGCACAATCCAGCCGGTGAGGTCGCGTGCGATGGGGTCAATGATGGCGTCGAGCTGGCGGATGTCACTGAAGATTGCATAGAACCCCCATCCGGTGTTCGAGTGTTCCACTCCGTCGAGGGCGGCGCGCACGGCTTTCAGATGCGTGAGTGCGTCTTCGTCTGTTTTGCCTTCGACGTTGACCGCCAGTTTCAGGCAGGTCTCCGACCAACGCCGCGCGCCGATACAATCCCATGCCGTGACGGGATTGGCCGCGCGTTCGGCGTACTGCCGGGCTTCGGAGAGGAGGTATGCGTGTACGTTTGTCATGGCTATGTTCCGTTACGAGTACGTGAATGCGTCGTCAGAGGCGAATGGTCATCGTCGCGGTGCCCTTGAGCGCCTTGCGCGCGACCGCATCGGCTTCACCGGCTGCGACACTGTGCGGAAAGCGCTTTTTGACCTGCGCCAGGCCGCTCTTGGACAGGTGGAGCACCACGCGGAAGTTGATTTGGCACCACGGGTCTTCGAGGACCCACGCCATCGGGTCGATACGGTGGAGGATGTGATTTCCGTGATGCTCGCGGCCCGCACTCCAGTGCTGCAGCACGTCGGGCAGTTCGTGTACTTCACAGCCGGCCAGTTCGGCGAGTTGCTTCACGTTCTGCGGCTGGAACAGCACGCGGTAGGCGCTCACTGCTCCGTTGAGCGCGCACCCATACTTGCGTCTGCTCAGACTCCAGCCCGAGCTGAGATTCATCGTATGGTCGTAGAGCGGGAACTCGTCGTTCTCACCATACGTGCGCACGAAGTGAAACGAACAGGTGCTGCGTGTATCGTCTGTGTAGCTGTAACCGTCCGCGGTTGCAAGGCAGCAACCAGGCCCAGTGGGCTCGAATACGCGTCGCAGGGTTCCAGCGGCCGCAAGCGACAGCAGATAGTCCAGGTTCTTCCGTACGCGCGCTTGCCACCACTGGACGACCTCGTCCTTGCGCTGCTCGAATTCGGCATCGGCCAAACGCTTGATGGCTTTCGCCTGGTTGTGGCGGGCCAGGAAGACGCGGTTGTGCTCCAGTTCTTCGCGTGTGCCGAACGTCGTCGAGGGCAATGCGTGGAGGTCGTATCGCTGCTTGCGTTCCCAGAACATTTGCCGCTCGTCGTCCTCGGGATGGACGGATAGGTGTTTAACCGTGGAGAGCGCTTGCGCGGCATGGGTGTTATCGGGGACTGGCGGCAGATAGTGCTTGGTGACGCCGTTGTCGAGCAGGTTGAAGAGTTCCGGGTCTACCTTGTCGGCATAGCGGGCCTCGAGCCATGCGTTCGGGCCGCCTCCGTCAGTGCCGACAGCGGCCGCAACCTTCTCCGCAGTCATGTCCTCGTGCGTGAGCGCCGGCAGCGCCAGCGTCGGGTACGCCACCACCGGCAGGCGCGCGTTCTGCGCGGCGTCGATGAGCGGGCGCTCCTCGCGAATCATCGCGGCGGTGTAGGAGAGTGCAGGCGCCTGGTACTGCTTGTGCCAGAACTTCTCGACGATGAGGTCCATCATCATCACGGTCCACAGCACCTCCTGCGGCGCCAGCTCACCAATCGGCTTGAGTCGGTCGACCTTCTGCTGCTGCGGCACGAGATTGCGACGGCGCGTTTCATCCGCGAAAAATTGCTCGGCCTCCTCATCCCACTTCAGGTTGAGTAGGTCGTACGGGAACCAGTTGCGTGAGGTTCGTTGGTTGTAGTCGCGCTCGGGCCGGCGCGACAAGTATTTCTGCAGCGGGTGCGAATGGACCGGCACGTCCGAGAGCAGGAACAGATTGCCGCCGTTGCGCACCGCGAACACGAAGTAGCTCTGCAGGTCGTCCGGGTCGCGCACGAGGCTCAGGGTCACGCCGGCCGGTTGACGGCAAACGGCCTCGACCAGCGAGTTGACGTTCCAGAACTGATGTACCCAGCTGTTGTACGCGGGTTGTACTCCGGCCGGTTCGGATTCGCCCGCGAGGAACTGGTCGACGCGCAGGTTCTGGATGGAGCGGAAGGCGTCGCGGCGCAGGTAGGCGATTTCGTGCAGGTCGCCAGCCATCTCGAGGGTCTCGTCCTTGTCCATCCCATACATCTTGAGTGCCGTGCGCAGATGGCTGACGAAGCGGGTGTTGTGCGCCATGAATTCCGGCGCGCGGACCATTTCGCGCAGGGCGCCGGCCTTGCGGACGTATTCCGCCGTGCGCACGGGGTCCGCCAGCAGCTGGGTGACGCTGAAATTGCGGTTGTCGAAGTAAATTTTCGACAGGGCATCGAGCAGGAGCACGCCCGTAGTGTTGCTGGAGTCCAGCTCCAGAGCTTCCTTGATGAGGTCATGCATCCGCTTCACGGTCCAGGTGTCCATCCCGCCACCGAGCTTTATGGAGAAGGAGCGTTGGTCGGGGTCGACCTCGGACAGCTCGAGCCACAGCGTCAGGGCGTCCCGGAGAGTCTGGGTCGTATTCATTATGGAATCCTATTCGTTCATGGAGCGTAAAGCGGCTTTTTCGGGTATCTGACTACTGGAGCCGTGCTGCCAGCCTTTCGGCCCATGCACGGTCCTTTTCGGCGTCGCGCACTGAGAGCTGGTGATAGGCGCGCGCCTCGTCGAGCGCGCGCTCGAACGCGTCATGCTGCGCTGCGGAGAAACCGTACAAGAAACCCTCGCGCTGCACGGTGCCAGGCTCGTAGCTGTGCCTGTTTACGCCGGTGACACCGTGTGATTGAAAGGCGGCGCGGCCCTCGCGCGCACAGTCGCCGAACGACTTCATTGCAACGGTGTTCATGCATCGGTCTCCATCGGTTGAGGCACAGTTTTTTGGAGCTTGCTTGCTTTGAGCAGAAACAACTCCCAGTACGCGACGTCCATCCTGCGCACGCCGGCTTCCCATTGCTGCCACGCGCGGCAGGTTTTATAGAGGAGGGCGGCGGCCGCGCTTTGGGTCAGGCCGGCGACTTCGCGGGCGGCTTTGATGGCCCCTGGAGCAGGAAATAGCGGGGCGTTCATTTGAAGCGCTGAATCAGGTATTCGTCCCAGCAGTTGTGCTCGTCGTGCCCGACATCCTCGAATACCCGCAGCACGATATGCTTGCCGAGTACACGACGGCCACCATGCCACGGGCCGCGCAGGAACATCGGTTTGTAGCGCCGCCGCCGCGCACGCATTTTCATCGGCTGGTCCTCATCTGAGTGGTGACTTGCTCGACCTCCCGCGGTACGGTCCCGCCGGCTTCCTTCACGGCGAGAATGACGCGCCATAGGTGGTCCCGCGGGCACTCGACGACCAGGGTACCGGTTGTCTGCCCCTTCTGCCAATCGAGGAAGTAGTCCTCAAGCGACATGTTTGACTCGCCGTTCGCGACGTCTGCGGGGATGTTGTCGACCCAGCCGCTATGAATCTCGACGAGCGCGGCGTCTGCGATATCGCGCGGTTCCTGCTCTGAGGAGAGCGCTCGGCCATCGACGAGCAGCAGAACATCATCGAAAAGGGTGTGGCCGTTCTCCGGCCAGTATTTTCCGTCGAGATAGAACCGCTTGAATTCGAGGCCGGTCGTCTGGGTGGTCATGGTAGTGGAATTTATCGTGATAGGCAGGTATCGCATTCAGGCGTTCGCGTGACGACTTACTTCGTCATGACGGGCTCACGCATAGGCGTAGGGCACGACGCTGACCTGAACAGTCAGTCGCGCTCGCGCGCGCATTCGTGCGCGGCTTGTTCATCCCAGAACACCGCGACATCGCGGCCCATCTCCGGCGCGAAATACCCGACGTGCTTCACCAGCCAGTGCGTCGGCACCAGTGCGGGTTTCTGCGTAACTCGCGGCGGAATGCGCGCCATCGTTGGATTCTCCTTGTGCAGCTGTGACACTGTTTAGATACTATACGAACAATGTTCGTAACTGTCAAGTTTTCAACGTCGATGAGCCCCGCCCGGCGGGAGACCGTCGCGAAGCGTGGGCGGGAGCCCGACGCGCGATAACCGTCCCCCCGGGTTGAGCTTCCCTCTCATACTTACGCGCCCGGTTTAAACGGGGACAGATTTCCTCAGCCAATTCAACGAGATACGGCCAGAAAAGGTCGTTGTTCAATGGCTTGACGAACGCACGTATAACAATATACTACGCTCCATCAACCCCCGAAAACGCAGCCGCGTGCGTCGCGTTCATGGCCCTCGCACCGCGCTATACGCGACAACGCTTTCCCGAGCGTCATCGCTTTGATGGAGGACATTACCGTGAATACGTCAGGTCGCCGGCTGTACCACTGTCTGTTGTCTATTCCGAAGCCTTACCGGAAGCCAGTTTTTGAGGGGGTGCTTGGCTACTCGCCACACGCACTGCATGAGGCAGAGTGTGACCGGTACGGTCACATTAATCTGCCCGAGCGCTTTGAGGCAAAAGGTGCGGCGCTCATCGAAGTAGAGACGGTCGACGCCGTGGTGGTCAAGCAGCTCTGGCGGCAGCGACTGGATGACAGTCGCGACCTCGTGATGGCCATTACCTGTGAGGGTACGGTCAAGACGGTCTGGGTGAACCTGCGTACGGACAAGCATCGCACGCTCGACCCGAGCCGTTACGAGTTTTCTCATCTGGCCCAATCTCAACGTCGCCATTAATTCGGAGGCAACCTTGTTGAAGCACTGACCGCCCGTCCTAACCCGACGGGCTTCTTTTTTGTCCGGCGGAAAAGCATCGCGAAGCGTCCGCGTGCGCGACGTCCCGAGAAATCTTGTTGAGCCGCAAAAACTCCCTCTCCCACCAGCGTCGATTCATCGTCCGCAAAAAAATTCGCGCAGAAAGTTCATTCATCCCGCACCGACGACGCTATACGACCGGCCTCTGCTTGCGCCAGTGCTTTCTCGACCTGGAAACGCCAGCGTTGTACCGCCTGCGCGCAGGACCGCTTTCAGACTGAAGGGTGCATCTGGAAAAGGTGAGGCTGTCGCATGCGCCCACATTTCAAGGTGATTCGAATGGTGAATGCGGTTGCGGTGCTCGACGATACGGCTCAGGGCAACGAAGGAGTGGTGGCTGACGCATCCACTGCATCCTCGGGGGAGAGTGTGGTCTCCCTGGTCAAGCCGGGCGCACCGGCGCCTGTTCCCGTGAGCTTTGAGTGCTTCCGTCCCGCCCCGGTTGTGTGCACGCAGAAAGGTCCCGAAGGCGTCCGCTTCGATTTCAATGACGGCTGCCGCGTCACCGTGCCGGAAGGCGACTGGCGCATCGTGCTGCGCGATGCGGAAACCGACGTAACGTTGTTCGACATGCCGATGACAGTCGGCGCCGGCCAGACGGGTGGCGCGACGAGCGTGAAGCGGTATTTCGTTCCCTTCCAGCTCGAGGTCTGGCAGTCGGGCCGCAAGGTCTTCGACCATCGGATGGACCTGAAGGGCAGGAACGTGCTGGTGCAATTCCCCATCGGTACGCTCGGCGACCTGATGGGCTGGTTTCCGTACGCGGCGAAGTTCGAGAACCAGCACGGCTGCAAGCTGACGGTCGTGATGGCCCGGCCGCTCATCGAGTTGTTCAGTGGCTGCTACCCGTCGATTCGTTTCTGCACACCCGACGAGGTGCGCGTCGAAGACTACTACGCGACTTACCGCATCGGCCTGTACTTCAACGACTGGGAGAACCAGCTGCAGCCGAGTGACTTTCGTCTCGTCGGTCTGCACCGCACGGCGGGGTACATCCTGGGCGTCGACCCGACCGAAGAGCGGCCGCTGATGGACATCCCGGATGACGTGCGGCCGATAGCAGAAAAGTACGTCGTCATCGCCACGCAGAGCACGACCCAGTGCAAATACTGGAACCACGTCGAGGGCTGGCGTGAAGTCATCAAGTTCCTGAAGGCGCATGGATACCGCGTCATCTGCATCGACCAGAAGCCGGCGCACGGGCAGGGGCTGGTATGGAATCAGATTCCGCACGGCTGCGAAGACGAGACGGGCACCCGTTCGCTGGCAGAGCGCGCGCGCTGGATTAAGCACGCCGAGTTCTTCATCGGGCTGTCGAGCGGACTGTCGTGGCTTGCCTGGGCGACAGGGGTACCGGTCGTGATGATTTCCGGCTTCACGCATCCGACCAACGAATTCGAGACGCCGTACCGGGTCATCAACTACCACACTTGCAACTCCTGCTGGAACGACCCCAAGGTCATGTTCGACCACCAGGACTTCATGTGGTGCCCGCGGCACAAGGGGACGGCCCGCCAGTTCGAGTGCACGCGTCTCATTTCGTCGGAACACGTGAAAAAGGTCATCCGCACCATTCCTGCCTTTGCCGAGCAGGCGGCGACCTAACAGGCGCATCGCACCGGCAGCTGTCCCGAATCGATACGCACTCCAAACCGGCATGGCGCCGCGAGCAGCTATACGGCTTAAGTGCATATGGAGCGGCGAGAAGTCCGCTCCTTCCTCATATCCAACATCTTCTCCGTGAATGGAGTGACTGAATGAAGCGTTTGACCTATCGGCGCAAGTATTGCACCCACCGGTTTGGCCTGCGGCGGGCAGGTGTGCCGCGACTGGTCAGGCTGTTGGTATCCGGCCTGTTGCTCAAGGCAGCGATGATGGCCGGCCCGGCGATGGCAGCAACGACGACCCTGAGCGCCGGTACGCTCTCGAATTTGTCCATCGCGCCGGGCAACCTGTACATCGTCTCGGGTACGGGCGAGCTTGACAACGTGACGGTGCAAAGTGGCACCTCCGTGGTGGGTGGTATTGCGAACAGCGGCGGCAACCTGGAAGTGGTCAACGGTGGTGTCGTGAGCGGTGGCGTTATCAGCAAAGGTGGCTCGCTTTACATGTCGAGCCCGCCTGCCGGTGTGTCCGGTGGCAAGGTAACGGGCATTGTCGTCGAGGCCGGCGCGACGCTCAGCATCGCGGGTGCGAAGAGTTCGACCAGCGGAAACGTCATGTCAGGTACGTACGTTGCCTCGGACGGCACTTCGCATACGTTCTCCATGGGCAATGGCGTGCTGAGCGGACTCGTCATCGAGAACGGCGGCACGCTGACGCTGAACGGCTGGGACCTGGCTGTCGCGAGCAACACCACAATCGGTGGCGGTGTCCTGCATACCAGCTCCGGCCTTGTCGGCGGGGGCGGCGCCGAATATGTCAACGGTGCGAATCTTGGCAGCACCGGCGCGAACGTCGACATTAGCGCGACGATTCTCGAAAAGGGTTCGCAGTTTCTCGCCTACGGTGGCTCAGCCATCGGTGCGACCGTCAGCTCCGGCGGCGGGCAATATGTGAGCTACGGCGGTGTCGCGATTGGCACGACCCTGAACTCGGGCGGCAGCCAGCTGGTGTCTTCAGGCGGCGTTGCGAGCAACACCCTCATCAACAGTGGCGGTGTGCAGGCCGTCAACAGCGGTGGCAAGACCATCAGTGCGCAGCTCGCCTCTGGCGGCAAGCAGATTCTGCTGGCGGGGGCCAGCTCGCTGTACACGACCGTGTACGCCGGTGGCATCCAGGTCATCTCGGCAGGCGCCATTGTCAGCGGCAACAGCTCGTCGACTGCGACGGGTCCCGGCGCCGGCGGCACGACCGTGAATAGCGGCGGGGTGCAAATCGTCTCTTCCGGCGGGGTGACAACCGGCACCGTCGTCAACTCCGGCGGCACGGAAGTCGTGTCGGGCGGCACTGCAAGTGGCACAACGGTCAACAGCGGCGGCGTCGAGACCGTGGCGGCCGGCGGTATTGCTGCGAGCGCCACCATCAGCAGCGGTGGCCTGCAGGCGGTCTCCTCCGGCGGCACGGCGACGGGCACGGTGCTCAATGGCGGCACCGAGACCGTGACCTCGGGCGGCGTCGCGAGCAGCACGACCGTGAACAGCGGTGGTGTGCAGACGGTTTCGTCGGGCGGGGTGGCGGTCAGCGCCATCGTCAATAATGGTGGCAACCAGACAGTGCTCGGCGGCGGCCTGGCCAGCGCGACGACCGTGAACAGCGGCGGCGTGCAGAACGTGTCGTCGGGAGGCTCGGCCACCGGCACGCGGGTGAATAGCGGCGGCGTCGAAAACATCGCTTCCGGTGGCGTGGCGACGTCCACGACGGTCTCCGGCGGCGGCACGCAGAACATCCAGGCGGGCGGCTCGGCCGTCTCGACGACCCTCCAGAGCGGCGGCGTCGAGAATGTGGCGTCCGGCGGCACAGCCATTTCGACGTTGGTGTCGAGCGGCGGCATTCAGAATGTGTCGTCGGGAGCGATTGTCGGCGGCACGCAAATCGCATCGGGCGGTATTCAGAACGTGATGTCAGGCGGCACGACGAGCGGCGCTACCGTTTCGTCAGGCGGCCTGCAGACGGTGACTTCTGCCACGGCGGTTGGCACCTCGGTCGGCTCGGGCGGCGCACAGCTCGTAGGTAGTGCAGGCGACGCCATCAGTGCGACCGTCGGCGCCGGCGGCACTCAGACCGTGGGCAGCGGCGGCGTTGCGACGGGCACGTCCGTCCAGTCAGGCGGCATGCAGACCGTCTCGGGCGGTGTGGTGTCTGGCACCGTGGTGAGCAGCGGCGGCCATCTCGCGGTGGTGGCTTCCGGCTCGTCCGTCGTCACGACCGTGCTCGGTGGCGGCCAGGAGACCGTCTCGCAAGGCGGAACCGCTATCAGCTCGACTGTCTCCGCGGGTGGCGTGCAGACGGTCGGTAGCGCAGGCTCGGCGGTGGGCACCCTCCTGAATGGCGGTACGGAAGTGGTCGGCTCGGGTGGTGCGGCGACCGGTGCACAGGTCTATGGGGGCGGTAACCAGAACGTCTCAGGCGGCACAGCGACCAGCACCACCGTGAACGCCGGCGGCGTGCAAACAGTCGCGGCCGGCGGCGTTGCATCGGATACGACGGTGACCGCAGGTGGCACGCAGGCGGTTTCGAGCGGCGGCGTTGCTTCGGGGACCGTGGTCGTCGACCAGGGCACGCAGAACGTGCTGTCGGGTGGCGTGGCGAACGGCGTGACGGTCAGCAGTGGCGGCACGCAGGCCCTGATTGGTGGAACTGCCGTCGGCGGCGCTATCCTGAGTGGCGGCCAACAGTTGGTCTCAGCCGGCGTTGCGGCGGATACGCTCATTGATACCGGTGCCTCGCAAACGGTCGGCGCAGGCGGCGTCGCGAGCGGCACGCTCGTGCGTAGCGGTGGTGTCGAGAGCATTGCGTCGGGCGGTGTGGCGGCGGGCACGCAGGCCGGGAGCGGCGCGCAGATTGCGGTAGCCGACGGCGGCACTGCCACGGGTCTCACGCAGAACGCAGGGGCGGCGCTGGTTGCATCGACCGATGCGACCGTCTCGGGGTCGTATGTTTCGGGCAGCACGTCGACCAGCTTCTCGATTGCAGGTGGCCAGGCCAGCGGCGTGGTGCTTGAAAACGGTGGGGCGCTCACGGTGCATTCGGGCGGCAATGCCACGGCCACGACCATCAATGCGAGCGGTACGCTGACGGTCGAGGCGGGTGGAAGTGCGGCTGCAACCACGGTCAATGGCAACGGCATGGTTTCAGTGGCCGGCGTAGTGAACGGCACGACCCTGCTGGGTGGGGCGCTGGATGTGTTGGCAGGGGGCAGCGCGGTTGCAACCACCGTTGGTAGCGGCGGCTCGGCTACTATCGAGGCGGGCGGTACGGCAAGCGGCGCGACGTTGCAAGCCGGTGGCGGTATGACCGTGCTGGCTGGTGGTGTTGCTGTTGGCGCCACGGTCGCCGGTAACGGCGTGCTGACCGTTGCGGACGGCGGCAGCGCTACGGGTATCACCCAGCGGGCCGGCGGCATCGTGCACCTGACGACGAATGACGAGGTGTCGGGCGCCTACGTGTCGGGCGCGGTCTCTACGCCGTTCTCCATCCACGGCCATCTCGCCTCGAGCGTCGTACTCGAAAACGGCGGCACGCTGGCCGTGCTCGCGAGCGGCACTGCTTCGGCGACGACCGTCAATAGCGGCGGCATCGAGAGCGTCTATGGCTCGGGTGTTGCGAGCGGGACGACGGTCAACTACAGCGGCCTGCAGGTCGTGTATTCGGGCGGCCTGACCAGCAATACGACCGTGAACAGCGGCGGCACGCAGCTCGTGCAGAGCGGCGGGGTCGCCTCGAACACCGTAGTCAACAGCGGTGGCGCGCAGATTCTGCAGGATGGCGTGGTCGCATCGAACACGACCGTCAGCGCAGGCGGCACGCAAAACATCAATTCGGGCGGCATCGCCTCGAGCACGGCCATCGGTTCCGGGGGCGTGCAGAACGTCTATTCGGGCGGCTCGGCGCTGGACACGACGCTCAATTCCGGTTCAACGCAAAACGTCGCGTCGGGCGGCGTGGTCTCGAACACGGTCGTGAGCAGCGGCGGTACGCAGGCCGTGTATGGCGGCGGCGCCTCGTACAACGCCACCATCAACGCAGGCGGCGTGCAGTATGTCGATGGGGTTGTCGAAGGCTATGCGTACAACGCGGTGGTTAGCTCCGGCGGGTGGCAGGAAGTAGCTTTCGGCGGAGAGGCTGACGATGCGATGGTGCTCGCGGGCGGCCTGCAGACAGTCGACGCCGACGGCCGTGCGGTCTCGGCGGCTGTCGCGGGCGTTCAGCTAGTCCATTCGGGCGGCGTCGCAATGGGTACTCTCGTGCAAGCCGGTGGCCTCCAGGATATCGAGGTCGGCGGCTCGGGCACGACCACCACCGCAACCTCGGGCACGGTCATCGTGGATGGCACGCTCGGCCAGCTCACGATTACGGCTTCGCATGTCGGCGGCAGCGGCACGATTGGCTCCAGCCTCGACCTCACTCAAGGCAGCACGCTGCATGCAGACGTGCCGGGAGCCGGCCTGCACGTGAACGGCAACCTTGCTTTCGAGAAGGGCTCGACCTACCAGGTCGCTGCCGCGCCGGACGCCGCTGGCCGCACGAGCGTCAATGGCGATGTCTCGATTGCCCACGGCACGACACTGCGCGTCATCGCCCAGGCGGGTGCGTACTCGCCGATGACGCGCTATGCCATCGTCTCGTACACCGGAGCCGAGACGGGCCGCTTCAGCGCCGTCGAGTCGAATTTTGCGTATCTGCTGCCGACGGTGTCTTACGACGCCGGCACCATCACGCTAACGCTGAAGATGAGTGAGTCCTTCAACGGACAGGGCTTCAGCGTGCCGGGTTCTGGCGAGAATGGGCAAGGCGTCGCGACGGCTTTGACCGACCTCTACCGGAAGGGGGGCAACTCGGTCACGTCGCTGCTGATTGCCGCGTCGCATGACGAGGCCAAGGACCTGCTTCAGCAAATGGCCGGTGATGAGGCGGCGGTGCCGACGCAGGTCGCGGAACACCGCGCAGCTCAGGCGCAAGACCTCATCGCGCAGCACGTTGCGGCCAACGGTATCGACAGCGGAAATACGCTGTGGGCGGCCGCCGCAGGCCAGCACGAAGCGGTAGCCGGTGACAGTGCGGTGGGCGCGAGCGGCTGGCAGGATAGCTCGGCGCAAGTCGCCGTGGGCGTCGAGCGTGCAATGAGTACGACCACCAAGGCGGGTCTCGCCGTTTCGTTCAGCAATGACGACGTGAGCTTCAGCTCGCGCGACGCAAGCAGCCACGTCAACGGCGTCCAGACGGTTCTCTACGGCGCATGGATGCCGATGACGACCGCGGCCTACCTGATGGGACAAGTCGGTTTCGGCTACTGGAATACCAACCAGCACCGCACCATCAGGGCCGGCGGCGTCGAACATGATGATGCTGCGTTCGACACGCTGGCCGAGACGCTTTACCTCGAAGCCGGCCTGGACCTTGCGACGAAGGCCGGCGCGGTGAAGCCCTACGCGGGATTGCGCTTTGGCCACTTCGGTCAGGGCGGCTTCAGTGAAAGCGGTGGTGCGCTTGCATTGAACGTGGGCAGCGCGTCGGAGAACGCGGTGTCGAGCGTTCTCGGGCTCCGGTTCGCAAGCATCCAGCGCAGCCTCTTTGGCAAGCTCGCCCAGTTCAACGCGGACCTCGCCTGGGAGCATCGTTTGAACGGCGGCGACCACTCGGTGACGGCCGCGTTCAGCAGCAATCCGGGCGGCACGTGGCAAGCGTTCTCGACAACGTCGGCACGCGACATGATGCGCCTTACGCTCGGCGGCAGCGTGCAGGCGTCGAAGACGACGGCCATTTTCGGCAAGGTGGTGGGCGAGCTTGGCGACCACACCAACCAGTACGGGGTGCAGGCCGGCGTGCAGTGGAAGTGGTAAGCGAATCGCCTACCTCACCACAGCCTGTTTTCAGCGACGCCTGAAGTAATACGTCCCGCCGTTCGAGAAGAGCGGCGGGATTCTCCTTACCGGCAAGGGAGATATCAAGAAGAACGTCAATTCCCGCGCTACCGCCCTGTCATGCCCGGCCCGCGACGCTATACAGCCCCAGTCTGAATTTGTGGTCGTCGATGACCGGGCTCCCGCCCGGCGCCGCATACCTGACGGGAGTCCAACTTGCGCAAGTCCTTCTACCTTTCGACCCTGGCGTGCGCCGCGGTCCTCGCCTTGAGCGGCTGTGCCGTCAACCGTCCGGTCGACGTGCCCAACATCAAGCCTAGCCCCATCAAGCTCGTGGAGCCGAAGAAGACCATCGGTCTGTCCGCCCAGGACGAGGAACTGCTCGTGCAGGGCGCCGATATTGGCGCACCGCTGGCGCTGGATACCGGTGACCCGTTGCCGGACCTCGCGGTGCCTACGCTGACCTTCAGCAACGCGCGCGCGGTCGACGTGCTGGACGCAATCAGCCAGGCGACGGGCGTGCCCATCACGTTCGTCGACGAATCCGACACGGTCAAGGGGCGCAAGGTGTCGGTGCGCAATCTGAGCCGCCATCTTCCGCAGCTGATGACCGAGCTGAGCGACCTGCTCGGCTTTTTCTACGCCTACGAGAACGGCACGCTCAAGGTCACCTCTGGTCAGCAATACATCGTGCCAGTGCCGCCCGTCAACGACCTGATGGCTTCGCTGCCGCAGATGGTCAGCCACCTCGGCGCCACACAGGTGTTTCTCGACAAGTCCTCGCGCACGCTGACCTACGAAGCCTCGAAGGCAGTCAACAAGCGCGTCTCGGCATACCTGAAGTACGTGCGCGACAACAGCTCGCTCATCGTGTACGACGTCTACATCTGGGACGTCGCGCTCTCCGACGCGTCGGCGATGGGCATCAAGTGGAACCAGCTGCAGTTCGGCTTCGGCCCGATGGGACCGAAGGGTACGCGCATCGGTTCGAACAACATCACCGGCGGTGCGCTCGGCGGCGACTCGAGCGGGGCGCTCGGCTCGTCCTCCTCGGGCGGACTGGGCACGGAAATCGTCTACTCGGGCAGCACCTTCTCGCTGGACGTGCTGCTGAACTTCCTGAAGACGCAGGGCACCGTCACCGCCATCTCGCAACCGCGCCTGGCGCTGGTGTCGGGCGGCACCGCGCAGTTCGAGGATGGCCAGACCATCCAGTACGTCTCGCGCATGGGAGCCGTGGTCGGCACCAACACGACGCTCTCGTCGTCGGAGACGGATTCCATCTTCACGGGGCTGCAGATGGGCATGTCGGGAGACGTGTCGGACGGCACCGTGTTCTCGGACGTGAATGTGTCGCTCGGCCAGCTCATCCGCTTCAACTCGTTCGCCTCGGTGGACGGCTCGACCCAGCAGCTGCCGCAGACTTCGACGCAACAGGTCAAGACGAAGGTGCGTGCCCGCAGCGGCGACACCATCCTGCTCGCCGGCGTGAACACCATCCAGTACAGCGGCAACAAGACGGGCATCCCGGGTCTGCCGGGTACGGGCTCGACGATGCTCACCAGCACCGACAACTCGAATGCGCGCCGCGAGCTGGTGATGGTGCTGCAGCCGCGCGTCATCAAGTTCAAGCACGCGGGCGCGTTGGAGCTGAAGCCGGTGAGCACGCCGGTGACGAAGAGCGAGGCCGCCGAGGCACCGAAGGCCGCCGCACCGGAAGCCGCGGGCGCGCCGGCGCACGCCGCGACGCCCGAAGAAATCGAGGCGAAGGCTCAGGCCATTGCCGCTCACGCCGCCACCTCCGCTACCGAATAAGGCCGTCCCATGAAGAAGATTTTTCTCAGTGTTGCCCTGATGGCGCCGGTGCTGGTGGCGCTCTCGCAGTATGCCGCGGCGCAGACGCCGCCGGTTCCGCCGGCGCTGCCTTTCGACGGACGCGCGCATGGCGCCGACGCCTCGATGCCGCCGCCTCCTCCGCCGGTTGGAAGTAGCGCCTCGACGGGTGTGGCGGCCAACGATACGGACGCCTCGGCGGGTAATCTCCGGGTCGTGCTCGTGATGGGCCCGGTGGCCACGGTCGAGGAAGTCGACCAAAGCGGCAAGGCGCTGCGCACGACGACGCTCAAGGATGGTGGCACGGCCATTTTCAAGGGCAAGCGGTTCAAGGCCCAGGTGAAGGACGGCGAGGTCAGCCTCGCTTACGGTGGCCAGCTGCAGGTGCTCGGTTCCGCGAACTCCGTTCCGGTGGAGCCGGAAAAGGCGGGCGGGGCCGCGTCGAGTGAGTCGCTGTCGGCCGGCGAGGGCGTGCACGAACTGAAGCTGGACCAGTCCGTCTTTTCGAACAGCTCGGGCAACAACTCGAATGGCAGCCACAACAACAACAGCTCGAACGGCGTGAGCCGTTTCTGAGCCAGCTGACGGAGAACACGCTCGTGGCGCTTGACGTATGCGAAGCGCTGGTCGAAGCCGGCCAGCTGACCAAGGCCCAGCGGGACCTGTGCCTCGAGGCGCAGTCACGCATGGCGGATATCGGCCACCAGGTGGAGCTTGCTGACCTGGTGATTTCCTATGGTTTTGCCTCGCAGGCAGCCGTCGACCTGGCGCTGTCCCAGCAGCTGGGCGGTGAGGGTCCGCGCATGGTGCCAGTGCAGTTGCCTGGTTCCATGATGCGCCGCCTCGGGGTGGTACCCATCGGCCTGTGTGGCACCGAGTTTCACCTCTCGGCGCTGGGCAGTCTCGATGTGGGCGCCCAGGCCGAGCTGCTGCGCGAGCTGAATCTGTCGGGGCTCGACGCCCGCAGAATCGTGCATGTTCCGCGTGACCGCGCGGTGGTGATGAAGGCGATTCACGCCGTGCAGGCGGTTGACCGTGCGCTGCTCGTGCAGGACCTGTCGAACTACAGCCGCGACACGAAGAACGGCAATCTGCTCGCCCGTATCACGAAGAACCTGCTCATCAACGCGCTGCAGATGCGCGCGTCGGACATTCACATCACTGCGTCGCCGGACCGGCTCGAAAACTGGATTAAGTACCGCATCGACTCGGTGGTGACGCCGATGTTCCTGGTCGACCCGGATGCGATGCGCGTGATTGTGAGCCGATTCAAGCAGGACGCGGGGATGGACTTTTCCAACTCGCGCACCCCGCAGGACGGCCGCTTCTCGTTCCAGATGACCACGGGTGCGGTCGACGTGCGGGTGTCGTCGATTCCGGCTGACACGAGTGAGGCGCTCGGCATCCGCCTCCTGGATGCGAACTCCATTCTGCCGATTCCGCAGCTCTTCGTCGGCCACACGCAGGTGGTCTCGCGCTTGAACGCGATGGCCAATGGCATCACGAAGGACGGCGGCATCCTGCTCGTGACGGGGCCGACGGGGATGGGTAAGTCCTCGACGCTCGGCAGCTTCATGCGCGCGATTGACCGTGCGCGCTATCGCGTGATGACTGCGGAAGACCCGATTGAAAACCGGGTGCCGCTCGTCATCCACACGCAAATCAATGAAGAGGCGGGCTTCACGTTTGCCCGGGCACTGCGCGCGATGGTGCGACAGGACCCGGACGTGCTGATGGTCGGCGAAATCCGAGATACCGAGACGGCCGAAATCGGCGTGCGCATCGCGGAGACGGGCCACCTGCTGCTCGCCACGCTGCACACGGACAACGTGCCGGATTCGGTGTCGCGCCTCGTGGGCATGTTCTCCGACTCGTACCGTCGCGTGGGCACGATGGCGTTGTCCTCGCTGTTGCGCGGTGTGCTCAACCAACGTCTGTTGCCGCGACTGTGCGCGTGCGCGAAGCCCGCGTCATTCGACCCAGCGCAGATGGGGCGCCTGGGCAAGTCGATGGCCTACGCCGGCGAGACGGTGATGGAGCGCCAGGGCTGCGAGCGCTGCAACGGCACCGGGCTCTACGGCCGCGTGGCGCTGCTCGAGGCGGCCTTCTGGCCGAAGGACGACGAGCTGCGCCGCGAAATGGCGCGCATCCTCCTGTCCGGTCAATCCGCCGCCGAGCTGCTGCGCCTGGAGGGCATGTTCTACCTGAGCCGCGAAGAGTCGCTGTGGCAGCTCTTCACGAGCGGGCTCATCGACGCACGCATCGTGCAGAACGTGATGGGCGAGGTGCCTGGCGATGAGTGACATCTACGAAGTGCACGGCATTCGGCCCGACGGCCGTGCCATCCGGCGCGAGTACTTCGCTGCTTCCGTGGCGGAAGCGCGCCGTGAGGCGCTGCAAGACGACATGATTGCCGTCTACGAAGTCCGGGACCTGCGCGAAAACCTCTGGAACTATGAGTACCTCGGCCGCGACTACCGGCTCAAGTTCCTCAACGCGCTGCGCTTCCAGGTCGACGCCGGTGTGCCGATTGCGCAGGCGTTGCAGTCCATCGTCGAGGGTGAGGAGAAGCCACTGCGCCGCGCGCGACTCGCGCGCACGCTCATCGTCATCCAGCGTGGCGGGTCGCTCGCCGATGCGGTCCAGGCGATTGGCCTGTTCGACGAGCACGCTGTCGCGCTCATCCGAGCCGGCGAGCAGACCGGCATGAAGGACGGCATCCGCGCGGCTATCCAGCACGAGGAGAGCAAGCGCGAAAGCTGGCGTCAGGTGCTCGCTGCGGTGAGCGTGCTGAGCCTCGAGCTGTCGACGGCGCTCTCGGTGCCCTGGACGCTGCATTTCTATGCGGTGGACTTCATCCGCAAGAGCCTGATGCAGACGGCCGATAAGCACAAGCTCGACGGCTTCCTGCAGCAGCTCTCGCTCATCGACAACGCGAACACGGCGTGGATGGTGCTGACCTATGGCCTGTCCATCCTGCTGGGTCTATGGGCAGTGGCTTTCATGCTCTTCGAGCCGGTGCGAGAGAAGTCCTGGCCGTCCCTGCGCCACTTCCCGCTGCTCGGACGCTACCTGCGTGAGGCCTCGATGTCTTCGTCGACCCGCATCGCGTCGGTGATGCTGCGTACCGGTATCCGGCTTGGCGAGACGGTGGCCACGATTGGCCGCACGGTGGCGCACGGCGATGTGCGTGGCTTCTGGCTGGCGGTCTCCGAGAACCTGCGCAACGGGCACGATGCGGTGCGCGCGTTTCGCCATCCGATGTTGAGTAGCTCGGAGTCGCTGGCAATTGCCGCGCACAAGGATGCGCACCAGCTGGGAGACATCCTCGAGGCGATTTCGGTCGAGCGGGAGTACCGCCGCAAGATGCTGGCCAGGAAGCTGATGGTGACGTCCATCGGTGCGATGGTCGCCTACATGGCCATCTCGATGGGCCTCGCGCTGTGGGCGTACTGGCTCTACGACAAGGGCGCGACATTCAACCTGGATTCACTGCAGAACCTGATGTGACGTATGGCCGGCCGGGATGGCTATACACCCTCCAGTTGCCGGCCAATGAGCCGCCAAACCAAGGAATTTGACCCATGAGCAAGGACGCCACCAACTTCACGCCGGGCAGCCTCATCGCCGGCCGCGTGCCCATCGCAGGCAGCGTGGACACGTACACGACCGCTTTCCATTCCGCGGCCGCTGCGCTGGACGACGAGCGCATCCAGCTCATCGCCGTGCGCCACGAGGGCAGCATCTACTACCTCGCCGCACCAGCGGAAGACTTCGCCTCGGTTGCCGCGCCGGCGGCCACGCCGCTCGCGCAGGCCCTGCCGGGCTGGCCGGGCCACGCGGGCCCGGGTTTCTACTGGACGAACCTGCGCGGTGGTCTCGTTGCCGTCGTGCACGTGAATGACGACGGTGATATCTCGGTGTTCACGGGCCTGCGTGCCGATGCCGAGCGCTTCGCCGGCCACGATACGCGCCAGTTCACGCCGCAGTTGCCTGCTGAATGGATGAGCGTCACGCGCGAGGCACAGCGCGAGCTGCGCGCACTGGCACGCCGTGTGGCGCTGGTGAGCTTCGCGGCGGGCGCGGCGATGCTGCTCGCGGCTGTGGTGACGGCGGGGGTGGCCGTGAAGAAAAACAACACGCATGCCACGGCCGCGTCGCTATACCAGGAATCGGTGACCCAGGCAGCAGGCACGCTGAGTCGTGAAGGTGTGCGCAACACGGTGTGGCGCAACTTCGTGAACTTTGCCTATGCCGTGGTCGAGCGCCAGGGTCGGGCCATCAAGTATGCCGACGACGGGCAGGGCCATGTGGGCTACGAAGTGATGGTGCCTGTATGGACGAAGGATTTCACGCCGTTTGACGGTGCGACGCGCAAGGACGAAGGCAGCATGTACCTGACGCTGACGAAGGGAGACCTGAAGTGAACGCCTTGAACCGCTTCCGGGGCAAGGCCTCGGCGATGGATTACGTGGTGCCGGCTTTCGCGGTGGTATTTCTGCTCGCCTCGACGGTGGCGCTGGTCGGCACGCTGTCGCACTTGCGCACGGCCGTTGCCGGCGACGGCTACTGGCGCGAGCAGACGCCCGTGCTGACGGTGTCGACGGCCGCGCTGCCCGACCAGGCGTACAAGGCGCTTGCGGCCAACACGGTGGTGCGAGAGCACGTCACGGTCGACCCGCGCAATGACCGGTTGGTGGTGCGCGCGGTGAGCGTGTCGGACCTGCAGGCCTGGAAGGATTCGGTGAACGACCTGCTGGTGCTGTCGCCCGACCTGAAAGTGACGAAGGTCTGTGCGGGGTCGCTGCAATGTGAAGGCGGCGCGCTCGTGGCGGAACTGTCAGGTGACAAGTCGACGGTGCTGGTGAAGTAAGTAGTACGAAAGATTTTCGAAGTTCAACCAAGGTGCCAGTTTCTTTGGAGCCATCCGGCGAAGGGAGCGTACAGCGCTCAGGCACCCCAGCGAGTCAACCGATTCGACGGCCGGAAACAGGAGAGACATCAATCATGAAGAATTTCAAGCTCAGCAACCTCGTGCACCGCAAGGCAGAGCAGGCTGCCGCCGCGCAGCGAAATCAGAAGGGCTTCGCGGTCCTGCCGCTGCTGCTGCTCGCTGTCATCATCGGCGGCGCGCTCGTCGCGTGGGCGGCCACCAGCCGCTCGAACACGAGCGCCGCACAGGACGGCAACAACAAGGTGATGGCGTCGTCCATCATCGACCAGGGCAAGGCCCAGGAGCAGACGTTCACGAACCTCGTGACGAACGGCGTGACGCCGACCAGCATCACGTACGACACGACCACGGGTCAGGGTGTGTTCGACCCGAACGTCGGCATCATCAAGCCGATTCCGCAAGGCAACGCGCTGGTCCCGGCAGCGGGCCTCGGCGCGACCGAAGGGTTCTGGGCCTACAACAAGAACTTCAAGGGTAATGGCATCGGCACGCAGGCTGGCGTCGACTATGTCGTGACGGTTGCCGGCATCAAGAACGGCGTGTGCAGCAAAATCAACGACGTGCTGTACGCAACGGGTTCGACGACGGCGCCCCCGTCCGTTTCGTCGGCCGAATCGGCCTTCGTTGGCGGCGCGACGGTGAGCAACCCGGTGTCGACCGGCTCGCCGGACCTGTCGGGCACGGCAGCGGTGGCGAACTGGCCGGCGGGCTGCGTGCAGACCTCCGACGGCAAGTACGTGTACTTCCACGTCGTCAACGCATCGTAAGCGTTTCGGCTCGCGCACCGGTGTCACGCCGGTGCGGTTATGCCACCCCCTGTCAGGTTCGCCTGGCGGGGGTTTTTATTTGCGCCGGCGCGGCGGCCATCCGCCTGCGTGAACGCTATACCGTCCGATTGCCGTTCCGCCCGTATTGCTCACGGGCGTAAGGCCAACCGGAGCTTTCGATGTCCCGAATTCAACCCCTTCAGGCCGGCGCGCGCCGCCGCAACTGTTCGACGCGCCAGCGGGGCTTCGCCGTCCTGCCGATGCTGATGGTCGCCGTCATCCTGGCGGTCGTGGTCACGGCTTTCGTCGCGCAGTCGGACACGTCGGGACTGCGCAACCAGGCCTACACCAATGCTGCCGCGCAGGTCGCAACGCAGGCGAACTTCATCCGCGCGCGCATCCTGCTGTGCGGTTCGGACTATCCGGATGGCGTCAACGGCACCTCGTACCGGCCCGCGCTGCCGGCCGCGGTGACCGCGACTGCCGTGAGCGCACTCGTCTGCCCGGGCACCGGTCAGAACCTGTGGGTCGGCACCGATGGCGTGACGCTGCCGGTTGCACCGGCCTTCATGTCGAGCGGCTGGGCGTTCACCAACGACGGCACCAGCGCGCGGCTGACCATCACGGGCGATTCGCGCACGCTGACTTTCGCGGCACAGCGGCTTGGCGCGGATGCCGCGCTGGCCAGCAACCAGCTGACCTTTCTCGTGAGCAACTGACCGCCATGCGACTTCGAATCCTGCGAGGCCGCGCCCAGCGCGGCTCTGTGCTTCCTTACTTCCTGCTGATGATGGCGGCCGTCGCGGTCGCCAGCTCCGTGGCGCTCACGCAGATTTCCGCCCTCTCGAAGCTTGGCAGCGATTCGCGCGCGAACCTGGTGACCAAGCGCGCGATGGCGACCTTGGCGAACTCGGCTATCGGGTTGGGCTACAACGAGCAGGCCTCCGGCCGGCCTATCCTGCCCAGCAGCCTGACCTATGTGACAGGCGGGGCGGCACCGTCGGGCGGCTCACTCCTGCCGGTGGGCATCGGGCCGAACCGCTCGACGGACTCATGGGGCAGCTCCTTCGGCTTCTGCAACTACTCTGGCTCGGCATGGAGCGGCTGGAGCACGCCAGTTTTCGCCGTCCTCTCCGCCGGCCACGACAAGACGTTCCAGACGAGCTGCAGCGACGCATTTGCCGGCGTCCGGCGCGGCGACGACCTGCTGACCGTGGTGACGGCCGCCGAATGGCGTGCGCAGGGCGCGCAGGGCAAGACGGATGCGTACAAGCCGCCGCTGACGCTGCTCTCGGACCTGAACACCGTCGTGCCGACGGTGCCCGGCGAGGTGCGGCTCGTGCTCGAGACGAAACAACTGTACGTGAACCAGACGGGTCAGCAGGGCTCTGCCAACTGGCAGCTCGTGACGGGTGCCGGTGCGTCGGGTGGCAAGTACGTCGTGCGCGACGCGTCCGGCATGCGCAAGTGGTCCGATGGCACGATGTCGCCGTCATGCCAGGGCTATCTGCAGGGCGGGGCGGGCTACGCGTACACCGGCGACATCGGCGATGGCGTCTACTGGGTGAACCCTGCCGGCGTGCCGTACGGCCTCTACTGCGATATGACCTCCGATATGGCGGGGCGCTCGTTCTACACTGACCTCGTCGCGTTCTGGCCGATGGACGAGCCGATTGGCTCTGTGGCCTACGACATGACGGGCAACCACAACGCCACCCTGAACGCAGTGCCTGCAAACGCGCCATCGTCAGTGCCGGGGCGCGGCGGCGCGGTGTGGGGCATCGGCAAGAACATCACCGGCGCGAACCCGGTCGCGCTGCCCGAAATCGTCGGCAACAACCCGAACCAGGTAACCATCTCGGCCTGGGTCAACCTGTCGACTGTACCCGCCAACGCGATGCTGTTCGGCTGGAATGAGTGGGATGTCTGGACGAACCAATCGGGCTCCAACGTCATGGCCGGGTTCAACACGGCGCAGAGCGACGTTGTAGGTGTCACGGGACTGACGGGCTACCACCATTTTGTCTTTGTGTTCGACCGCCGTCCGTCGACGACGAGCAGCTTCGCGCAGGATGAGCGCGTGTACGTCGATGGCATCCGGCAGCCGATGGCGCTGCAGGCAGGTAGCACGCCCTCGGCCGCCTACCGTGTCTGGCAGACGAACCTGAATATCGGCGGGTGGAGCTACAGCACCAACTATCAGCTTTCCAACACGTTCTTCCAGGAAGTCGCGGTCTGGAAGCGCGCGCTGTCGGACGGGGAGGTCTCCGTCATCTACAACTCGGGCCGCCGGTTTCAGGGGATGTTGTCGGCGCAGGCCGGTTTTATCCGGGACACCGATGCGCAAGGCAATCCGCGCTGGCACGATGCTGCCGGCAAGGGCCTCGCAAGCTGCAACGCCTATTACCAGGGCGGTGCGCGCGTTGACGACGTGTATCTGCTCAATCCGACCGGCAACGCGCCATTCGAGGCGTATTGCGATATGACCTCGGACGGCGGGGGCTGGACCCTCGTGATGAAGCAGGCGACGGGGGACGGCACGACGCTGCAGGGCGACACGGCCTACTGGACCAACGGCACCACGCTGAACGATACCTACGCGAACTGGAACTACGGCGACAGCAATCTGGTGTCGCAGGCCTTCTCGACGCTGCAGGCCACGCAATACCGCCTGCAAGCTGCCAATGAGACTGCGCGGCAGTTTGTCAGCCGCTCGGCGTCGACGCCGCTCGCGGCCTTCAGCAATGCGAGCCGCACCATCTATTCGGATGCCTATGGCGTGCCTGGTACGGCGATGAACTGGTACGTCCGCACCAGCACCTATCCCAACGGTAACACCATCACGGCGTCGCGGTTCGGCTTCAATTTCGCGGAGCTGTACCCCGGTAATGGCACGCTTTTCTGTGGTGCGCGGTGGGGCTGGGCGGCCAACCAGGATGCCCAGGGCTCCGGTGGGGATGCCTCACACGACTCCTGTGGCGGGCTGGGTGCATACGGCACCCAGTACGGCAGCACCTTCATGAACAGCAACAAGGGCGCATGGCAGCCCGCCACCCTTTTCCTCTGGGCGCGATGAACATGAACCTCAAGAACCGACAGCGCGGCTATGCGGCGGTCCCGCTGCTCCTGGCAGCCGTAGCCGCGATTGCGGTGGCCACGGCGATGGCGACGTCCGTCATCCGGCCGATGATGCTGAGCGTCGCCTCCTCGCGCGCCCGCGCGATGTCCGAAACGGCAATGTCGGCCGCTGTCACGCAACTCACGGCCGCGCCATCCTTCACCACCAGCAACGTGGCGGTGCTGCCGGCATACCAGAGCGCCGCGTTCGCGCCGACGGGCGGCGGGCAATTGCCGGCGGTACTGCCCAACGTAGCGCGGGTGGACGGGTGGGGCAATGCACTCGGCTATTGCGTCGCCTCGAGCGCAGCAGTCTCCGATGCGGCGGCCGCGCTGGTCTCGGCGGGCAAGGATGGTGTTTTCCAGACGCCGTGCGCGACGGCGCTGCTCGGGCAGACGCTCGGTGACGATATCGTGCGCGTCATCACGAGCGCCTCGCTGCTGAAAGGGCGTACGGGGGCGATTGACCACGGCAAGCCGGTGGCGAGCTTGGCGGTGCTGAACCAGCTGCAGTACATCACGCCCGGCGAAATTCGTCCGGTGCTCGATGACGGCACGGGGCACGCGTCGGTGTACCTGAATCCAACCGGCACGCCCGGCCAGTGGCAGCCGCTGCAGTCGCTGGGCATCTCCGGGGCGCCGCTCATGAAGGGCCTGGTGTCGTATTGGTCCATGGATGAGATGAACGGGAACGTCGCGCATGACGCAGTGTCCGGGCACGACATCCAATTCTCGACGACGAGCTACGCGCCGGGGGTATTCGGTCAGGCGCGTGTTGGAACCGGCATTGCCTCTTTGCCGCTGCCTGAACTGGCGGCGCTTGGCACCTCACAGGCCACCATCGCAATGTGGCTGGACAGTGCGTCGCTGACGGGCCTCGTCATGCCGTTTTCGTTCGCCACCTACGACATCTGGTACAACGCGAACTACAACCTGATTGGGTTTAACACCTATCAGGGCGAGGTGCGAGGTGTCACACCGTTGCCAGGCAAGCACCTGTACGTGTTCGTGATGGACACGCGCAAGGACGCGGGCGACAACTTTGCGCCGGACGAGCGCATCTACATCGACGGTGTGCGGCAAACGCTGACGCTCGCGGGAAGCCAGCCGCTACCCGCAAACCGGGCCTGGAGCAGCACAGCCAACCTCGGCGGAACGGGCAATACCAGCTGGTACATGGCCAATCTGTTCCTCGACGACATGGCTGTCTGGAATCGAGCGCTGTCGGACAGCGAAGCATTCCGGCTCTGGCAAACGGGGCGCAGCCTGGGAGAGCAGCTCACCGAAGGGGCCGGCTTCGTTCAGCGCAGCGGCGCCTGGCAGCCGATGGCGGCGGCTCCGTTTTCCGCATGCACGAGCTACCGCAACCAGGGCGCGATGGCCGACGGGGTGTATCTTGTCAACCCGCCGGGTGCGGCTTCGCCGCTGCAGGTCTGGTGCGACATGTCGAGCAACGGGGGCGGCTGGGAACTCGTCATGCGTGGCGCGGGTGGCTCGGGGATGTCGCCATCGGCCTGGAACGTGACCTCCGCCATCAATCCGGGGCTCGCGACGAGCCGCAACGCCCCGTATGGCGCCTCTGCGTTCAAGCTCGATGACACCACCATCAACCTGTTGCGCGCGGGCGGAGCGGGCATCTACCGGGCGACCTCGGACGGAACCTACCAGCAAACGCGCTACTGGAAAGCCACGCCCTATGCGCACGCGTCGATGGTCTCCGGCGACACGGCGACCTCCTACGCCACGACCGGCTGGACGGGCGCGCAATCCCCTTCCGCTGACTATCTGCCTTACGCGGGGAACGGCTTGGCCGATGGCGACATTGTCGACGGGCAGCTGTATTTCAACACGAACATGGCCAACTACGGCTATGCGTGGGTGCTCGGTGCGGATGTGCCCAACGGGTTCTGCTATGCCAGCGCGACGGGCTGCAACTTCAACCTGTGGGTGCGTTGACCATGAACATGCGAACGGGGTTCGCGCGCGGCCAGCAAGGCGGCGCGCTGGTTGTAGCCCTCATGGTACTCGGGGCGCTGGCGGGCACCGTCGGTGTGGTGACCGCCTACAACATCCAGCAGATGCGCAGCGCGCGCATCGCGCAGAGCCGCGAGGGGCTCGACAAGGCCTTGGTGAAGCTCGCTGGCCTGACGAGCACCACCGCAGCGAATCCCGTGGCGCCGGCGGTGACGTCTGGCACCGGCGCGCCCGCTGGCGGCGGCTTCCTGCCGGCGGGCGTCACGCCCGCTGCGGATGCCTTCGTAACGCCGCTCGGCTACTGCGTGGGCAGTCCCAGTGTGGCGAACGACCCGGTCTATGCGGTCATCAGCGCCGGGCCGGACAAGGTGTTCCAGACCACCTGCGCGCAGGCGCTCGCCGGCGTGCGCGTGGACGACGACCTGGCGCAGCGCGTGACCGTCTCGCAGCTCTACGGCGGCTTCTCGGCCGTGAGCTATCACGGCGCGACGGTGCAACTCGAGTCGCAGCTCGGCAGCATCCTCAGCCCGCGCGCGGGCGAGATTCGCGCGGTCAACCAGACGGGCGCGGTGTATCTGAACCCGGACGGCACGGTCGGCAACTGGCAGCCGCTCACGGGCTCGGCGGCCGTGGTCGGCCTCGTGCAGAACGTCGCCGGCGAGCGGGTCTGGGCGGACGGCAGCTACGGCACGACGTGCAAGGACTACCGCTATCCGAGCGGGCTGAAGGTGTACCGCGACGCCGTTGGCGACGGCATCTATCGCGTGCAACCTGGTGGTCCGGGTGCGGCGACCTACCCGGTCTACTGCGACCAGACGACCGATGCCGGGGGCTGGAGTCTCATCTTTGCGGGTGACAACGGTACGTCCGGGCACGACGTACCCGTGTCGTCAGTGACCGCCGGCCTGTCGCTTGTCACCTACACGGCCAACCCCAGCGCGAGGCCGGTGCTCCCGAACGGGCTCTCGAACAGCTCGTTCACCCAGGGGCTGTTCAAAAATGGCGGTTCGACGTGGCAGTCGCTGTACGGTAGCTGGATTCATTTTTCGTTCTTCACCGCCAGCTCGGGCAATGTCTCCACCACCTACGCCGGTGTGGCGAGCGCCTCGGGGCGCACAAGCATGTGGCTGACGGAAATCGGGTGGGGATTGTCGACCGACCCGACAACCGCGGACCTGACTCTCTGGGATGCCGGCGGGATTAGCCCGACTTGCGGCGGGGCGAACGTGGGGTACCCGAAGCTCTGTCCGTCATTCAACGCAAGCGAAACCGCGTACCAGTACCACTGGGACACGACATCCTATCGCGAGCTGTACGTGCGATAAGCGGCAGTCGGCACCGCGTCTTTTCCTCTGCAGCATGAGCCGAGGCCCGTTCCAGCGGGCCACGTCGCTATTTGATTGGCCGTCGAGCGGTTAATCAATTAGGACCGAGCCATAAAATTATCAATTCCGTTGCTTGACAATAGCGCATTTAACGTTATACAGTCCCAGTCATGCACGGTCGGAAAGGCCGTCTTTCAACACCCGTATATTGGAGTACGTATGAATAAGACAGAGGCGAAGCAGTTCGTCCGGCGTCTTGCCGCGGCTGGCAACCAGCGTGCGGCCGCCCGTGAGCTGGGAGTAGCGCAAAGTGCGGTGTCCTATCGGCTCGGGCAGGCCCGCAATATCCTGGGGACCGATGCCGTCGAGAAACTGCTGCGTCCTCACGGTGGCGGGGCGGCTGTAGCGGCCCGCGCGTCGCTGTCGCGTACGTCGGGGGTCTCCCGCACGTCGCCGGCCGGCGCCACCGCCACGGCCACGCGCGCGAGCCTCGCTGATGCGGTAACCAACGGCGACCGCATGGCGATGGCATTGAAGCTGTTGCAGGACGAGAATCGTCGCCTGCGCAAGCAGGCCGAAACGCTCGCCGAGTCCGCTCTCAATGAAGAGCAGATTCGCCGGCAGATTTTCGAAATCGCGCACGCGAAGCCGACCACCCCCGCCTGGATTGAACGTTCGGCCGCAGCGGGTGCTACCACGACCGGCGTGCCGATTCTCTTCGGTTCGGACTGGCACTGGGGGGAAGTCGTGAAGCCCTCCGAAATCGGCGGGGTGAACGAGTACAACCTCACCATCGCGCGCGAGCGCCTGAACAAGCTCATCGAGCGCACCATCAACCTCCTGACCCGCCACATGGTCAAGCCGGACTATCCGGGCATCGTGTTCGCGCTCGGCGGCGACATGGTGTCGGGCAATATCCACGAGGAACTGAGCGAGACCAACGAAGAGCCCATCATGACGGTGGTGCTCGACCTCGTCGACCATCTCATCGTCGCCATCAAGCGCCTGAAAGCCGTGTTTGGCCGAGTGTTCCTGCCGTGTGTCGCCGGCAACCATGGCCGCATGCACAAGAAGATGCGCGCGAAGGAATCGAACTTCAATTCGTTCGACTGGCTGATTTACCAGTGCCTGGACCGCCACTTCCAGGACGACCCGGACGTTGTCTTCTTCATCCCGGACGGCCCGGACGCGCTGGTGTCGGTGTACGGCTACCGCTACCTGTTCACGCACGGCAACCAGTTCCGCGGCGGCGACGGCATGATTGGCCCGCTCGGCCCGATTACCCGTGGCGACCACAAGAAGCGCTCGCGCAATGCGCAAATCAATCAGGAGTACGACACCCTGGTTATCGGGCACTTCCACCAGCTGCTGCAGATGCGCCGAATCATCATGAACGGCTCGCTCATTGGCTACAACGAGTACGCCCACGCGAACAACTTCGGCTTCGAGCAGCCGCAGCAGGCGCTGTGGATTTCGCATCCGGACCACGGCATCACGTTCTCGATGCCGGTGCACCTGGGCGCCAAGGGGAAGGGCGCGGACAAGCCGTGGGTTTCGTTTCACGAAGCATCGCTCGCCTCGTAACTGATTGGTAAGCAGGCCTGCTCCGGTAGGCCTGCTTACCTTTCTCGAACAGGACATTCGATGAGAAAGCTCATTTTCGCGCTGATGGTCGCGCCACTGATGCTTGTGTTGAACGGCTGGGTTGGTTCGCTAATGTGGCAGTGGTTCGTGGTGCCGCTCGGGGCGCCGCCGATTGGTACCGGAGGGGCGATTGGCCTGGTGTGCGTCGTCGCGGTATTTGTCGGGACGCGCGACACCGAAGGCCAGGATGACCTCGTTAAAGCCTTCATTTTCACCACCCTGCAGCCGCTGTTTCTGTTGCTGGTGGGCTTTATCGCCCGGCATTTCATGTAACGCGTGGCGATGAACCGGAACACGCTTTATTTCGTTGGTTGCCTGGCACTGCTGTTCTTCGTCATGACGAACACCCACTTCTGGCAGTCGACCTCGGTCTGGACGCATGTCCGGGCTGTCCAGGAGAACAGGGCGCATGCGGAGCGTCGCGTAACGCTACGGGCGTCCGACTCCGCCTGCGTCTACATCGGCACCATGCGCCCGGCGCGCGAGGATGCCGGACTTCTCGACCGGCTGACGTCGTCCCTCAGTTTCGGGCGCGCGTCCCCGTGGCGCGTGACGGTAACGCGTGCCACCTGCTTTACCGACGACGGCCAGCTCACGCACGGGACGGTGGGTCTGACCGCAACCGGCGTGGGTCGGTTGAAAGAGGGTGAGGTCGTCATTCTTGCGCCTGCCGAGGGCGGGCTGTTTCAGAGGAAAACCCATGACTAAGTCGCATCACATTCGAATCGGGGGCCGCGCTGCAGTGTGGTTCGCGCTGAAGGCGGCGCTGGCCACCTGGCTGCTCGCCACGCTCGTCTGCGTGGGGGACGTGCTGTTCGCACCGCAGCTGTCCGGCGAGGTCATCGGCTTCCTGCTGATGTCCAGCATCAGCCAGCCCTTCGTCTTCGCGCTGCTGCCACGCAAACCACGCAATCGCACATCGGTCCGGCCGCAGGCCGCAGGTGTGCTCATCCACAACCATCCGTAAGGAAGCTCCCATGTGGGCCAAGAATATTCTCGTTTATCGCCGCGGCGGTGAATCGCTGTCCGACCTCGAGGCGCAGCTCGCACGTCGCAAGCCGGTCAAGCCGGGTGCGCTCGAGTGGTTCACGCAGGGCTGGGTGCCGCCCGCGCCGTTTCGTGAAGAAGCTGCGCCCGTGTTCGGCGGCTTCCGTATCGTGAAGCTGCAGCGCGAGGACAAGGTGCTGCCGGCGCCTGTCATCAAGGCGGCGCTGAAGGCGAAGGTCGCCGACATCGCGCGCCGTGAAGGCCGCAAGGTCGGGCGTAAGGAGCAGAAGCAGCTCAAGGCGGAAGTGACCGACGAGTTGCTCGCCAAGGCGATGACCAAGGAGAGCTTCACGACGGCCTGGCTGGACGACCAGTATGTGTTCGTCGACTCGTCCTCGGCGAGCAAGGGCGAGACGCTTCTCTCGGCCCTGCGCGAGGCACTGCCGCCGTTCCCGGTGGCGCTGCTGCGCACGAACAAGTCGGCGGGTGCGGCGATGACGAACTGGCTGGCCGCCGGCGAGGCGCCGGGCGATTTCACGCTCGACGCGGACTGCACGCTGGAAGACCCGGAAAAGGGTGGGGCGAAGGTCACCATCCGACGCGCGGACCTGACCGCAGAGGAAGTCCGCAAGCACATCGAGGCGGGCCTGCAGGCGACGAGCGTCGCGCTCACGTGGCGCGACCGCATCAGCTTCGTGCTCACCGACAAATTCCAGCTCAAGCGCATCAAGTTCCTCGAGGTCGTGAAGGAAGACCTGAAGGACATCGGCGACGACGCGGATGCCGTGTTCGAGGCGACCTTCCGGGCGATGAGCGGTGAGCTGGCCGCCCTGGTAGCGGACCTCGTCAACGAACTTGGCGGATTCCAGGCACAGGAGCGCGGGGATGAGTAATGTCCCCAACGTGCTTATCGAAGCCCAGTCGGGAGTGGGCGCGCATTCGTACGTGAGAGGTTTGGTTGCCAACGCGCTCTGCATCGGGCAACCGGTGCTCATACTCGACGTGGGTCGCAATTACGAGCTTTTCTGCCGCTTGATGGGTGGAACCATCTGGCGGCTGCACACGACCCAGGACGGGCTTTCCACGCCCATGCTGTCGACGTCCGACGCGAAGCATTCGTCGCCGCTGCAGGTCTTCGATTTCGCCGCCGTGCAGTCGCCGTGGTCCGCGGCGCTGCCGGCGGCGGAAGACACGTTCCGGACGAGGCGCGGGCTGCTGGTGGTCGAGGACGTCGAAGCGATTCGTGCGCGGTTCCCGGGCGTCGACGCTTTCATCGGCGAGCATCTGCAAGCCGGCGGCCGCTGCTGCCTCATGGGGGAGCGTCAACAGACGCTCGAACCATTCAAGACGCTGTGCGCGCCCTCCGTCTTCAGGACTTTTTCCCAGAACGCGGACGCCGTGCGGTAACCCGGCAAGGAGCCACCCATGCGATTCATCCTCTGTACACTCGGCCTCGCCGTGCTGGTCGCTGGCTGCCAGCCCTCGGTCACCACCGCAGACTTTCCGCTGCCGGCCGAGTTGCAGGACTGCAAGCTCTTCGAGCTGAGCGACGGCATCAACAGCATCACCGTGGTCCGCTGTCCGAACAGCACGACGAGCACGACCTATCGCGAAGGGAAGTCCGACCACACGTCGGTGGTGGTCGACGGCGGCGCGGAACCATCCGGCAATGCCGGGTACGCGACCCGCGACGCGCTGCCCTCGCAGGTGCGCAAATGAAAGCTCGTCTCGAGCAGCTGGCTGCCGAGGCCAACCGCGGCTGCGGTCTGTCCTACGACCTGTTTGTCGACCGCTTCTCGGCCTCCGTCGACGCCGCCTATCCGCCGGGTGCACCTGACCACGAGACGGCGCTCGAACTGGCTCGCCCGCTGGGCTACGAGACGCCCGAGGCGCGGGCCGCCGCACACGAGGACATGCGCGACCAAGGCTATTGCAGCCACGGCATCGAGCGCAACTGCTGCCCGGCGGGATGTGGCGACGCTGAATATTAACTTGCGAAAAGCGAGTAAACGGATATACTTAATTGACCCTACAACCACCACAAGGAATGGCATGCAGCTGAAACTCGTCAACGGCGCAGTCGTCATCGAGGACGCGCAGGCGCTCAACGGCCAGGCGCTCGCGCCGGCGGACTTCGCCGACAAACCGCTCACGGTCGAAAACGAACCGGCCTTCTATATCGCGCTCGGCGAAGACGGCATGCTCGCGCGTTCGGTCTCGGTGAATGCAGCGGACCGCAAGACGGTCGCGGCGCTCGTCGGCAACTGGATTGCCGAGGGCTTCCATCCGCAACCCGTCGACCTGAAGACGTACGCGAAGCATCTGCGTGCGCTCGTCGCAGCGCGCAAGCCCGGCAAGCCCGATGCGGCTGACCCGGCGGCTGCCGCGCCGGGCGGAGAGCAGGGCGGACCGCAGGCGGGCGGCGACAGCGCCGACATCTGACGGCCCCTGAAGCTGTCATGAGCCCTGCTTGCGAGCCGGGCTCATTTGTTTTGCAAAGGACACAGCATGGAAGACGCGATTTTTCTGATTGAAGGCGGGAAGGCGCTCGAGCTGGTGCGCAGCCATTTTGCCGAGTGGGCGCGAGTCCGGAAGCAGTCGCAGGACCTCGCGCGTGAACTGGGGGTGGAACACGTCTGGACCAGCCGTGAAGACGGGGTCGTCGTCGCCGTTGACTTCAAGGGCGCGGTGCCGGCGGACTTCACCGGACGGGGCGCACACGGCTCGCGGCCGAAGCGGGGCACCGAGTGGGCCAAGCGATTCGCCGAACAAGTCGGGTACCGCAACCCGTCCGCGCTGCTGATGGACGGGCTCGGGATACCGTGCTGCATCTCGTACCTCGCAAAGAATGGTCACGGCACGCGGCGGCTCGGACTGCCGTTTTCCGAATGCGGCTTCATGTGGGTGGAAGAGAGCGGCCCCTACGCGATGTGGCTGCCGGACATCGAAGCCGAAGTGCGGGTGGAGCTTGCAGCGGGCCGCACCGTAGAAGAACCTGCTGCGTCGTTCCGCATGGTGTTCGACGGGTGCCGGCGCGTTTCCGAGGAAGAGTGGGCGAGGATTGCGCAAGCGGCCGTCCAGGCGGAGGAGGCTGCCGCGGCTGAAGCTGGAGCCCCCGCCAGGCAATCCTAACTGGAGAACACGATGCTGCTGATTTCCATGCTGCTGGGGCTCCCTTGGGAGCTGACCGTTCCGGCGTATTTCGCCATCGGCACGCTCTGGGCGTGCTTCTATCTGCCGCGCGGCGTGAAGCTGATGGCACGCGACTATGCCGAATGGCGCAGTCAGTTGCTCGGCGGCCAGCGACTCCAGGACATCCTTGGCGCCGACACCCAGGGCGACGGGGCGCGCTGGACGCAGATGCGCCCGGACGCCTTCCTCAACTATCGCGACCACCAGCCCTACTTCGAGCGCTTCACCGAACGCCGCGTGGTCGCCGGCTTCATCCTGAACGTCGCGTTCTGGCCCATCCGTATTCCGCAAAAAATCCTCACCGACTACCTGCGCGCGGTCTGGTTGGCGATGGTGCGCCTGCTGCGCCACGCCTGGCGCTCACTAGTGCGGGCGCTGACGTGGGCGTTCCATCGGGTGCTGACGCTGTACCAGGCCATCATCCTGATGGCCAACCGAGAAGCGATTGCAGACCTGAAAAAGCTCGAGGCGGCCAAGGGAGGGCGTCGGTCAAACACCCCTGCCTGACGGCCGGAGCTTGTGGGGTAACTCACCAGCTCGAGTTTGACCAGACCGACCGCTGTAAGGCGCTACGTTGTGCAGAAGACAGCAGACCCACCGTCGAATGCTTCCTCAGTTCGACGCTCTGGAAGTCGCAGCAGCAGACACGCTTCGGGTGAGCACGAAACGGGCTGCGACGGGCGGGGAGACTCGCCACCTGCTGCGCAACATGGTCGAGGGGAGCGGAGTCGCAAGGCTCCTGTCACCAGGTCCGTAAGGGCAACCGCGCCGGACGGCATTCCGGCCTGATTTACCAGGAGCGGATGTGGCCGTTTTCGTGCTGGACAGGAAAGGTAAGGCGTTGATGCCGTGCAGCGAGAAACGCGCGAGGCTGTTGCTCGCGCGGGGTCGCGCGCGCGTGCATCGCGTGGTGCCATTCGTCATCCGGCTCATCGACCGTGACACCACCTCCTGCTGTTTTCAGCCGGTGCGTCTCAAGCTCGACCCCGGGAGCAAGACCACCGGAGTCGCGCTTGTGCGTGACACCGAAGTGCTGGACAACTCGACCGGCGAGCTGCAACCTGGCGCGGCGGTACTCAACCTGTTCGAACTGGTTCACCGTGGGCGCCAAATTAGCGAGGCGCTCGTCGCGCGCCGAGCTATGCGTCGGCGGCGGCGCGGGAAAATGCGCTATCGCGCGTCACGCTTCCTGAATCGCACCCGGCCGGCAGGCTGGCTGGCGCCGTCCTTGGCGCATCGAATCCACACAACGATGGCGTGGGTGACGCGCCTCCTGCGCTGGGCGCCAGTGACAGCACTGTCAAGTGAACTGGTGCGATTCGACATGCAGGCGCTCGAGAATCCGGACATCAGCGGCGTCGAGTACCAGCAAGGTACGCTGGCGGGCTACGAAGTCCGTGAGTACCTGCTCGAGAAGTGGGGGCGGCAGTGCGCGTACTGCGACGCGACGAAGGTGCCGCTCCAGGTGGAACATATCGTGGCCCGGGCGCGCGGCGGCTCGAACCGGGTGTCCAACCTGACACTTGCGTGCGAACCGTGCAACCAGGCCAAGGGCGCGCAGCCGGTGGAGCTGTTCCTCGCGAAGGCGCCGAAGCGGCTTGCGGCCATTCTGGCGCACGCTAAGCGCCCATTGAAGGACGCGGCAGCAGTCAATGCTACGCGCTGGGCCTTGGCTCATATGCTCAAGGCAACCGGCCTCCCAGTGGAACTCGCATCCGGCGGCCGCACAAAATTCAACCGGGTCACGCTTGGTGTGCCGAAAACCCACGCGCTCGATGCGACCTGTGTCGGTGAGCTGGCGGCTCTGACGGGCTGGCGAAAGCCAACACTGTCAGTGAAGTGCACAGGGCGCGGTAGCTATCAGCGTACGCGGCTCGACATGTATGGTTTCCCGCGCGGATACCTGACCCGCGATAAGCGGGTGCACGGCTTCCAGACGGGCGACCTGGTGCGCGCCGACGTACCAAGCGGCAAGAGGGCGGGCGCACACGTGGGACGCGTGGCGGTGCGCGCGGCGGGCAACTTTAACATCCAGCAGGGCGGCACCGTCATACAGGGCGTTGCACATCGCTACTGCCGGCTGGTTCAGCGTAGCGACGGCTACGGATACGCAAGGATAGCTTCACAAAAAGGAGAAGCGGGAGAAGGTCGTGTTTCACACGGCGCGCTATCCCTCCACGGGTCGATGCCCGGGGATTCCCGCGTAATCGAATGAACTCTATCTTCAACATCATGATTCCGCTGTGGCCGGCGGTCATCCTGTTCGCGCTACTGGTGGCGCTGTTCCTGCCGGACCGGCACTGGCGCCTCCTCGGCTGTGAGACCGACAGCGGGGAGCTGGAGAGGTTGACGCCCTGCCTGCTCTTGTGGGTAATGGCAGCGCTATGGTTTCTCCCGGCGTACATGGCGACGCCGGGTGCCGCGCAGTTCAACGCACCGACGTTCTGGCCGGCGGTGCACGCGCAGCTGAGCGCGCAACGGGTCCTGCTCGAGAGCATCGCTGCGCCCGCGCTCCTGGCCGCCTATGGCGCCATCGGCGTGGTGTGGGCCATTGCCTATTTCTGGCTCTACGCCCGGCGACTGGGCCAGCGCTACGTGATGGAGCGCGACCTCTGGCTGCGCGAAGAGGGGGTCGACTCGCTGGACGGGCTGACCGATGCCCAGCGTCGCCGCTTTCAGGAGGTCCTCAACGCAGTCCGCGCTCAGATGCTCTACCGCGGCGACTTCCCGCTGCGTCCGCTGCAGCAAAAGCGCTTCTTTGTCTCGAACGTCGTGCTGTGGCCCCTGACGCTGGTGACCTATCTGCTGGGGGACCTGGTGGTCGACGTGGCGCGGTCGGTGTGGTTCGCACTGCGCGACTGGATTCACGCGCGCTGGGCGGCGGGGATGACCGAGTACCTCGAGGACGACGCGCTGTGCCGCGCGTATCTCGAGCAGCTGCAGCGCGAGGACGCCCCCGCTACGAAGCGCCGGAACACGCCGCGGTTCTGGGAATGGCGACAGCCGAACCGGCTCGTATGAGCCGCAACTGGATGTAGGTCTGCCGGACGGGCCTTTTTCGTAGGCGGGCGCCCTGCGCTATACGGCTGGGCAGGACAACCTACAAGGAGGCCAACATGGCTGCAGGACATATCGTTTTTCACAATACGCTCACCAGCAGGAACGCAGCAGACCTGCGTCGCAAGCACCGCAAGTGGCCACTCGGGACGCGGGTAATGGTCAAGACGCCGGAAGGCTATCTGGCCGGCCGCCTGTTCAAGCACTGGCGCGTCGACGAAGTTCCGCACGGAGCGACCATCGAGTTCGACCAGCTCGTGAACATGGGCGACGCCAACGGTGCGCGCTTCTGTCACGTCATCCCGTTTCGGAGCCTGAAGCCGGTGTTCCGGCCGCTGCCCTACGGGCGGACGGGTGGCGGGCGGGTCGTCAAGGCGCCGGCGGGCTGGCGATTGCTGAAGGAGGGCCAGCCGATTCCACAGTTGCATCGTGTATGCGACGAACGTGGTCAGTGGTGCGCGCCGCGCATCTGCCACAGCACGATGACGCCGCTCATTGCCTGCACGTCGGGGTATATGCGCGCGTTCGCCGTTCCGCAACCGAACTTGCCGCAGGAGTTGTCATGAGCATGCGAAAGATACGGCGGCGCGGTATCCGCCTGATGAACCGCTCGGAGACGTTTCGAACCTATGACCTCGTGACCGGCGAGTACACCGGGACCTGGCGCAGGTGGGGCGAGACGCTGCCCGCGCGTCGCCGGACAGCGGAAAAAGGAGGGCGCGATGCTGTTCATCAATGAACAGTACGGGCCGGGCCGCAACGAGCTGTCGGATGCGTTCTACGAGGCGCTGCTCGAGGAAGCGAGCCGAGCAACCTGGGACCTGTTCGTGGGTGCCGGGAAGAAGATGGAGTTTGACGCCGGAAAGCTCACGCGCATGATGGCGGTCAGTCGCGACGTCATGTGCGGGCTGCTCAGCCGCTAGAGTACGCGCGGCCGCCGGTTGGAACCTACCTCAAGACGCCTCCTCGGGCGTCTTTTTTTGTGCGCGCCTATACGGTACCGTCACAACCAATGAGAGGACAGACAATGCAACCCATCATCATCTATCACGCCCAGTGCCCGGACGGCTTTGGCGCCGCATACGCCGCCTGGCGCAAGTATGGCGCCGACGCGCAATACGTGCCGGCCCAGCATGGCCGTTACCCGACGCTCGATGAGCTGAAGGTCGACGGGCGCGAGGTGTTTATCCTGGACTTCAGCTTTCCGCGCGAGCAGCTCGAGGCGCTGGCCGGCCGGGCGAAGTCTGTCGTGGTGCTGGACCATCACAAAACCGCGCAGACCGCGCTCGAGGGATTCCCGGGTGCAGTCTTCGATATGAGCAAGAGTGGGGCTCGGCTTGCCTGGGAGCATTTCCATCCAACGACACCGGTTCCGAGGCTGCTGGAGTGCATCGAGGACCGCGACCTATGGCGTTGGAAGCTGGCGGAGTCGGCTGAAGTCCTGTCGTACGTGGACACGCTGCCATTTGATTTTGTCGAATGGGACCGCCTTGCTCAGATGTCCAAAGGCGACTGGGAGCAGCTCATCGGCAATGGCGCCCAGATGAACCGGAAATTCCAGTCGGTAGCGAAGGGCATCGCCCGGTCCGCCGAGCCCGTTTGCTTCTGCGGGGTGCATGGCCACAAGGTCAACGTCGGCGCGTGCGACACGCTGATGGTCAGCCAGGTGGGTGAATACGTCTACGAGGAGAACGGCACGTTCGCGTTGCTCTGGCGTATCGAGAAGGGCATGCTGCTTGTCAGCCTGCGTGCGAAGCAAGGCACGGTCGACGTGTCCGCGATGGCGGAGCGTTTCGGGGGAGGTGGCCATCCCGCGTCATCGGGGTTCGCCCTACCGCTGAAAACCGGGAAAACATACGCGTTCCTCGACCACTACATCCTGAATGCAGGGGAAGATGACGCGTTCCCCGCGTGATGGAATCTGCACCTCGAACCCGGCCGCGGCCGGGTTTAATTTTTTGTATTTCACGATATACCATTCTGAAGCTTAACTTGACAACTATGGTACTTTTCTGTAACTTCGAATCATGATGTCGATAATTCGCACAAAAGAGGGTACGGAGGTCAGCATGTCCAGCACGGAGAAACCGGCCTGGCTCGACCAGGTCCAGCAGTTCCAGTCCGACGAGCGGGCGCTCAATGTGACCCAGGGCGAAGACGTCACGCACGACCCGGAAGCGGTCGGCGCGGCGCTGTCGGTCATCGCGGAAGGCATGGACAAGCAGGTCGAGGCGGTGGTCATCGGCGGCCCGGAGCCGGGCGCTCAAGCTCAGTTCGCCGCGGGCGCGCTCATCAAGCGATGGATTCGCGAACACCAGTCCGAGTTGAACTCGACGGAGTTCGCGCGCATCGACGCATCGCTCGAGCGGCTCATGATGCAGCTCGGCATGGCAGCCGCCAGCGAAGCCAGGAAGATTCCCGACGAGTTCCTCGCCATCTGTCGGGAGGAGCTGGTGCGTGGAACGCTCACCAGCCTGCCGCTCAAGGTGGCATTCGCCAAGCAGCGCGGTATGACATTCGAGCAGGTCGACACCTGGATGCAATCTACTCGTGCGGCATTCCGCGCCGCGGTCGAAGCGGCCGGTGGCTCTGTGGCCGAGGTGACCCAGCTGGCGAACAAGTACCTGGTACTGCGTAGCGTCCAGAACAATTCGGCCAAGCTCGTCGAGCTGCCCGCGTCGGCGCGCGGCCGCCAGGTTCATCGCGTCTGGCTGCTGTACGACGAAGCGAGGTTCAACGCGATGGGCAAGCCGGCACACCATGTCAATGCGTTCCTCGACGACCGCGGCCACGACTGGGCCCTGGTGCAGCGCGGGGATTCGACCTATCTGCGCTACTTCGCGCACAGTAGCGCGAAGGGGGATGTCGTCGACGTCCTCGTCGAATTTGAGGATTGAGCCATGGCACTGAGTACAGGCGCCGGCACGGCTGCCCTCCGAATTTGGCGCCGGTTCGTCGACGAGCGTGGCAGCAAACCGTTCCGTCGGCAGGACCTGGCCGAGCAACTCCATTCGCTCACTCGGCCACGCAGTATGAAGGCAGCCAACGAGCTGGCCGACCGGCTCATCCTGCAGGCACGTCGCGAGGGCACGTTGACCAAGGCGGGCCACGTCCACTGGTGTTGCGTGCCCCTTACCGAGCGCCCGCTGAAGAGTGGACGGATGGCGCGCGAGCTGGGTGAGGTCGTGAACCTGCCGGTAACGACGCACTGCCCCCAGAAATTCGTGCTCATCGACCTCGAGACGGGGGACGTCTGGGCGGGTGCGGAATCGTCCTGGGTCCGGGCCAATCAGCCTGAAGTCGGCGAAGCGGCCGCCATTCTGTGCGGCGCCGCGACTGCCGTCAAACAGCAGGGAGCCTGAGGCATCATGGCTGACCTCCGGCAACAGAAGGCTGCTCAACTACGTGCGCTCATCCGGCCGCTGGAGCAGGCCCGGTACGAGGTCGATACGCACTTCAATTTCGTCGAGCGGATGCTCGAGACTCTCGACAAGGACTACGGGGGGCTCGAGTTGATTCCGGACTATCAGCGCGGACACGTCTGGAGCCCGGAACAACAGGTCCACTTCATCGAGAACGTGATGCGTGGGGCGGTGGCTACAAGCGGCCTGACCATCCAGTTCAACTGTCCGAACTTCGAGCGGCGCGCGGTGTCACCCGAGCGCGACCTGCCCGTCGGCATTCAGTGCGTTGACGGCTTGCAGCGGCTCACGGCGGTACGCCGGTTCATGGCTGACGAGCTGCGACCGTTCGGCCTGGCGCTAAATGACTTGCGCGGCACCGAATACGACCCGACGCGCATGACCTTCCGGCTGCGCATCGCGGTTTTCAACTTCGAACGCAAGGTCGAGCTGCTCGACCACTATCTCGCACTCAATGCGGGCGGCACGCCACACGCTGAAAGCGAGATTGCGCGGGTGCGTGCGATGCGCGACGCGCTCGCCGACGACGCGACGGCGAAGTTGTGGACCCGGAAGTGGGACGAGACCATGCGCGACATTTCGCACAGCGACCAGGCCCAGGCGGCGCCGGCCGGTCACGGGCGCAGGAGCGCATGATGGTCATGCTGACAGACCGCCACGGTGGCGGCCGTCTGGACGACGGCTCGATTTGCCGGAGCGTGCGTCGGCGGCGCAAGCGCATGCCGGTGCGCATTTTCAAGACGCATATCAGCCGGCAGCGCACCGGGCTGAAGCGGCTCTTCCGCCCCGCGCGCGTCGCGACGAAGGTGCGCGGGCCGGTCGGGGTTGCGCGGGCTTTCTATAGCGCTGCGCGGCCTAAAGGCTTCGGGCAGCAATGCCGATAACCATGGGTATTGCTTCATCCAGGCGTGTCCTGCCTTGATACGCAGGACCGTGAAAAGAACAGGAGTCATGGCATGGCGGACATCATTGCTGATTTGCTGGTTGCGCTGCTTTTCGTGGCCTTCTTCGCTGCAATCATTATTAGCAACATCCGGCGCAAGCGCCGGATGTTGGCGAAGAACTACCAGTGGTATCGCACAACCTATCCCGATGCCGTCCGTGGAAAGCGCGTGACGTGCAAGTCCTGCGGCAGCGACCACGTGAGCGTGCGCAATGTCATGCAGCGTACGTTCATGCGCGAGCACTTCTGTGGGCAATGCGGAGACAGTCTTTACTACAGCCCCGAAGGCAAGGCATAAGTCCAGCGGGCGCAGGGCGGCCCGCCGGACCGGCAAATAAAAAACCGCTCCAAGAAGGAGCGGTTGAGAGAGTAGAGAGAAGAGAAGGACCGTATTGCTGTCAGGCTGCCTCGTAGATACGAGGGCAGTGCAGCAAATCATACGTGCGCATCATTTCCTTCAGATTGTCCCCGACATGCTTGTCGAGGTCAGTGTCGAGCACGCCAATCTGACGACATCCCCGCACGAAAGGCGAGTCAATCGCATACAGCGCGGCGCTGCCGACGTTGATGATGACTTTTTCGGCAAAGAGTCCAGTCTGAGCGAAGGCAGGGCTGTCCTTGGTGAGCAGAACGCCACCACGGAGCACCTGTCCCGAGCGCATCGGATTCGTTGAGCAGGGAGCGACCGCAACGCGGCCGTTCACCATGCCCAGCACTACCGCCGGACGACGTTTGTGCTTCGGGTCCGCCGGGTCAATCAGGCCAGTCACGACAACAAGTTTCATGATTGCCTCCGAAAGGCATATGTCCACGGAGGCGTATAGCGAAAATTACGGCATCACTGAGCGCATCAGTACAGCTATTGATGTGCGTGCCGCGCGACTACTGATTTCGGCAAGGCGATGAGCGCTGCAGTGCCTATACTCGCCGTCGGCTGGCGTGGTGCCGGCCTTTCTTGACGGGTGTTCCCGATGAAATCGATTATGGTGGTTGCCGTTGGCTTGCTCATTGCCGCCGCGCTGATGCTGTCCTACGGTCAGCCGTACTTCGACTGGTGGATGCATAACAGTCCTTTGCATGTCTGGATTCTGGCTGAAACGGTCCTGAACCAGACGGCAGCAAATGCGACCGGATTGCCGCTGGTCGGTGTGCTGATTTTTGCGACGCTGTGCATTGGCGGGGGGCTGCTCATCAGCAGCTGCCTGTCCGTATTCATCGACGTCATGGGCCTCATGTTGGGAGGTATGGTAGCCGTGGCAGCAATGGTCTCTGTCGAACTCGGCCGTCGTGCTATGCGCCACGTGCGTCGTGCTCGCCTGTCACGCTGCGCTCGTCGCACGCCTTGACCACGCTACCATCAGAAAGCACAAAGCCCGCCATTGGCGGGCTTTGCAGTCATGCGCAATGGGCGCTGGTTGACTGTCACCGTGCGCCGGCGGGCAGCACTTCGAAGCGTTGTTCGAACAGCGCCAGCTCGTCGGCAATCGCTTCGCTCAGACAGTCGGTCATCCCCACCACATACACCTTGTAGATGTCGCCCGCGCAGGCGCGCAGCACGGCGACCTGGTAGGTGCCTTTCCACCAGGCCTCGAACACCTGCTCGACCGTGTAGTGCTCGCGCGCGAGCCGCTCGTGCAGCGTCGTGCCGGTGAGCGGATGCTCCGGCAGCAACGTGTAGTGCGAGGTCGGCAGGCCTGAGCGGCGGTGCGCCTCATACGCGCCGGTGCCCGGCGCGGGGCTCTCGTGCAGTGTGGTCATGATGGTTCGTCTTCCGGCCGGATGGCACTCCCGGACTTCTGGTGTAAGTTGAGGAGTATAACCAACAACATCGATTCGACCATAAAGTTAACTGAAACTGCCCGTGCGCCGGCAGAAAATCGGCGCCGCGCCCGCCTGCGCGGGCTGACATCATTTGTCTCCCTATACCTTTCCTCCTGTCCAAGCTTGCCATTGCGCTTGTGTCGTCTCGGACGATGTTGGCGAATAAGCTTAAAAATGGTATATTAAGCGGACAGAATTCACTTATTGCGTGGTACCCGATGCCCTGGCCCGTGCAGGCGCGTCCGGCGATGGTCGCCGGCGTGTTGCGTTCATCCATCGACCGTACCCGCTGAGGCTGCGCGGCTACGCGCGGCACATCTGATGGAGAACACACCCATGCGTCGTCGATTTACCGCTTCCCCCGAGCTGGACGTCCTGCTTGGCGCCATCGTGCTCGAACACGGGCAGGCGCCCGCCGCGCCGCCGGCCCCCGTCGCACCGTCGTTGAGCGGTCGCGTCAACCTGCACCCGCGCGGATTCGCGTTCATCACCACCGAGGCTGGCGAGTCCTATTACCTGCGCGCACCGCTCGCACGGCCGCTGCTCACGGGAGATGAAGTCCAGTTCCGTCCCGCGGACGTGACGCCCGAGGAAGGGCGCGAGGTCCGCGCCGTGATGCGCGTCACGCGCGGCGCAGGATTCATGCTGTGCGAGGTGCGGCAGGACGAGGCGGGCCTCGCGCTCGCTCCGGACGAGCCGTGTTTCGTGACACTCGCGCTGCAAGATGCACCCGCCTCGCTCATAACGGGCGACGTTGTACTGGTGCGCCTGCCCGCGTATGAGGGGCCGGCCGCGCTGCAGCCCATCCCGGTCGCGTTCGTGCAGCGGCTCGGGCCGCGCACCGAGGCGGGATTTGACCTCGCCTACGCGCGGGCCCGGTTCGGCTTCCACGAGGAGATGCCCGGCGCGCTGGCCCACGAAGCGCAGGCGCCCGTCGCTGAGTCGTCGGCCGAGTCCGCGGACGCCTGGACCACGCATGCCGGTGTGCCTTTCGTGACGATTGACGGGGAGAGCACACGCGACCTTGATGACGCGGTGTATGCACGCCGGCTCGATTCGGGCTGGGAGGTGCAGGTCGCAATCGCCGACGTGTCCTGGTATGTCAGGCCCGGCTCCGGGCTCGATGCCTGGGCGGCGCAGCGCTGCACGTCGCTGTACCTGCCGGGCTGTGTGGTGCCGATGCTGCCGGAGGCGCTGTCGACCGACCGCTGCTCGCTGATGGCGGGCGTGCTGCGCCGGGCAGTGGTGCTCACGCTCACCCTGGACGAAGCTGGGCACGTTACCGCGAGCCAGCTGCAGCGCGGACTGATTCAATCGGCGGCGCGCCTCTCGTACGGGCAGGTGGCCGCCTTCCTGGCCGGCAAGAACGTGCGCTTCGCCGCGCCGGTCGAAGCCAGCCTGCGTGCCCTTGCCGACGTGTATGCGCTGCTGTCGCGCCAACGCGAAGAAGCCGGACGCCTTGATTTCGACGACCCGGAGCCGACGCTCGTTCAGGACGGCGGTAACTGGCGCATCCGCTGGGAGACTCGCAATGACGCGCACCGCCTCGTCGAGGAGCTGATGCTGCTCGCAAACCGCGTCGCCGCCACGATGCTCGTTGAGCGATATGGCGCGGGGCTATTTCGCCACCAGCCACCGCCGGATGCCGACGCGTGGCGCGAATTGCGCGACTGGGCACAGGTGGCCGACCAGGCCTTGCCGGAATCGCCGAGCATGCAAGCGCTCGCGGCACTCGCTTCCGCGTTTGGTGGTGACGCGCAGGCGGCGGCCGCGCTGCGCATCCGTGCGGCGATGCAGCCGGCAAAGTACGTGGTGAAAAACCAGGACGCACCGGGAGGTCACTTTTCGCTGAGCATGAACTGGTACACCCATTTCACGAGCCCGATTCGCCGTTATGCGGACCTGCTCGTGCACCGGCTGCTGCTCGCGCCGGCGGGCACGCAGCTGACCGAGGCCGAATGGATTGCGCTCGGCGCGCAAGTCGCGCAGTGCTCGGAGCGCTCGCACGCGGCGCGCCTCGCGGAGCGCATGGTGTGGGACCGCCTCAAGCTCGCGGCTTTCATGGCCGACAAGCCGGTCGGGGAGGCGGTGCGCGCGCGCGTGGTGCGCGCGAACGCACGCGGGTTGCGCGTGGTGATTCAGGGCTGGCAGTGCAGTGCGTGGCTTGCGGCCGGCGACCTGCGCTCGAAGGGTTTCCAGCGGGTCGACGAGATGTGGGTGGGGCCGGCCGGCGGCGAGCCCTCGCGCGTGCTCACTGAAGGCACGTCGCTGCTCGTGAGCTGGCGGGAGCTGTCGCGCGAACGTCCGGCCTATCCGGAACTGCAGGTGGACTTCCTGCCGGAGGCGAACTGATGGCACGGCATCGTCTGCATCGCCCGGCCCGCACGCTGGTTACCCATCGGCTGAGCGGGCTCGCGCTGGGCACCATGCTCGCGCTCGCCATTTCCTCCCGGCCGGCGAGTGCGCCGGTCAATCCGTTGCACACCGTCGCGCAGGGGTTCTTCCGCGCCACCACAGCCGCGCCGCGCGCGGTCCCGGCACAGGCGGTCGACCGCCAGGTCTGGCAGGAGCGGGTGAGCGGCTACCTGGAAACCCGCTGGAATCTTGCCTCGGGGTACGCCAGTACAGTCGCGGGTGCTGTCGAGCACGCGGCGCGCGCCTACCAACTGGACCCGGTGGTGCTGCTCGCGATTGCGGCGACCGAGTCGTCGTTCCGGCACGACGTAGGCAACCCGGGCGGAGGCGCCGACCCGCTGGAACCCTACGGCATCATGCAGGTGGCAGGGCGCTGGCATCGCGACAAGTTCCCGAACGGGGCGGTTGTGCGTACCGGGGTCGCTGAAAACATCCGCATCGGCGCGAGCGTGCTTCGCGACTATCTGGACCGCGAAGACGGCAACCTGCGACGCGCGCTGATGCGCTACAACGGTACAAGCGATGACCGCTACTCTCAGAAAGTGGCAGCCCTCAGCCGTCGCCTGCGCGCCGAGCTGGCCACGCTCACCTGCCTGAGAGCGCGACAGGGCTTTTCGGCCACCTGCTGAGTTTTCACAGAGTTTTGGAAATATTTGGGCACAATCTCCTGGGCCAGCTTGACAAATACGTTTTACGAGGCATACTATACTCAGGCCCGTTCCGAAAAAACCGGAACAGCCAGACCAAATTCAGGAGCAAGACGTTTATGGCCCAGATAACCCCTACCTTCAACATGAAGGACCTGTCCTTTGCGGTGGCCGCGCGATTCGGCCTGAGCCAGCAGGATGGCGCCAACATCACGCGCTTCGTGTTCGAGACTGTCAAGGATGAACTCGCCGCCGGCAAGCAGGTGCGCCTGCATCAGTTCGGCACGCTCGAGGCCCGACCGCGCCCCGCCAGCGAAGCGCGCAATCCGGCGACTGGCGAGCGCGTGGTGGTACCCGCGCACCGGGTGGTGAAGCTCACCGTGTCGCCGGCGCTTAAACAGCTCGTCACGGACTGACCGACGCCCGTTAATCCTTCGTTCCCCTTACTGTGGCGATTACGCGACGTGCATGCAGTGCGTCGTAAGGTGGGTGACTCCCAGCGCCGTAGCAACCCTTCTTTCCCCTCGGGCCGCCCAGGCGGCCTTTTCAAGGCACCTGTAATTATTGCAGGTGCCTTTTTTTTGGTCGCCCCATTTGTTACGAAATTTCTTTGAGATAAATGCGCCAAAAGGTTGCAACCGCCTCTAAACTTTCGTCCGACGTTGCCGATATCCACTAATTGGCGTCAAAAAGGTCCAGAACTTGCCCTTGATGTTACAAATTGTTTCCTGATGTAAGGGGTTGTTTCGCTGCATGGGTAATTTTGACACTATAGCGGAAAGCTTGCGGATATCTTTCAGTCGACGCCGCAGCGGTGCTTTTTGACTCTCGAGCTGCGACTCGAATGTAACAAGATGTTTCGTAGTGTAATGGGTTGTTTCGCAGCGCGCGGTAAATTTGACCGGAAGAAGATTCATTGAGGGGCAGGTCGTGGATATGTCAACTGTTGACTTCGACGAGATGGCGGCATCGTCCGTGACGACTGCCGGCGGGGTGTCGGCTATGCGTGCGCCGGCGGCGACAGTTGCGCCAGATGCGCTTCCCGTACCGATGCTGCTTCTCTCGAAGGATGGCGCCACAGTGCTCGATGCCAACGCGGCCGCGCGGACCATGTTTGGCCGGCGCACCGCCGACATCAGCCAGTTCATGGATTCGAACCTGTCCGCAGACGTGCGCATGCGGCTCATCGGCGCCTGTGCCGGCGTAGAGACCTTGAGCAACTATCCGCTCGAGCTGCGTCCGCGTGGTCGGCGGGTGCGCCTGCAACTGAACATTGTACCGGCCGGTGGCGAATACACGAAGACAGCGGTCTGGCTCGTCTTGCAGGATGTTACCGACGCATACGATGCGGACCTCTGGCAGGTGCGCTATCAAACGCTGGCTCAGGCTCTGTTTGGCGAGCTGCCATATCCGGGATGGCTGCTGGACCAGGACAACAGGCTGCTGTTTCACAACCGTGCCTACCAGGACTTGCCAGACTGCTTGCGTGGGCCGACGGGCCAGGCCGAGGTTGACGCGGGAAACGCGTGCATCTGCAAGCACGACTACGCCGGCGCCATGGTCAGTAATCCGGACTGGCGTGGGCTGGCCGAGCAGGTTCGCCGCTCTGGGCGCATGGAACAGAAAGAATTGCATCTGGGCGAGTGCGGCCGCTGGCAGCTCTTGATGTTTCCGCTTCCGGGTAATCGGGAGCGGCTGCACGTCGGGGTGCTAGCAATGCAGCGCGTTCAGGCCGAAACCATGTCCTTGTCGCCCTACGAGCCATCCCTTGGGTCCATTGCCCAAGGTTTGCTGGAAGTGCGCCAGCAGGAGCGCGGAGCCATTGCGCGCGAGATTCATGACAACCTCGGACAGGAGATAACGCTGTTGCTGTTGGAGATTGAGCGCGTGCTGAGCTTGAATCGGCGCCTGGCGAACGGGGATGACCAACTGCACGAAAAGCTCACCGACGTCTATGAGCATGCGCGGCAAATCATGCAAGCTGCCCGGCGTCTCGCTTACCAGATGCGTCAGGTCACCGTCGACAGCAACGGCTTGGGCGCGGCCGCGGCGGAATTCGTCGTGAGCTACCGGCGGCGGTCCGCGCTACAGGGTCAGCTCGAGGTGATAGAGGGCTGGCAGGAGCCGGGGGTCGAGATGGCCCAGCATCTGTTTCGCAGTCTGCAGGAATTGCTCAACAACGTGGCCAAGCATTCCGGTGCGACACGTTTCGCGGCGCGGATGGGGGTTGACGGAGAAGGCTATTGGCTCGAGGTACAGGATAACGGTCACGGGCTGCCTCGCAAGGTGCAGGAGGGCGCCGGTCTGCGCAGTCTCCGCGAGCGGGCGGCTATCTACGGCGGACGTGTCGAGGTGCTCACGAGCCCCGCCATCCGAGGGACCAAGGTGAGGGTCGTGATGCCCACTGCGGTGGGACTCATCTGATGTGACCAAAGACGGTCGCGGCAAGGAAAGATTGACCTGCCGCCCGCACCGTCCAGCGTGTCGCGTCTCACTGAAATTGGCGCTCGGTTCGCAGGTCATTTAACAATTTATTACATTCCTATGGTATGTTCAATCCTTCCATATAGGAAGGATTGCTTGGTGTTAGCAAGCCGGTGCGCGCGGCCCGAGCAAGGGGCTGGAGCACCATTTTTTCCTAATTGGTGTAGCGAGAAATGTCCGTGAAATTCCGTGCCTTATTGTTTGTGCTATTCGTGGGAGCATACCGTGTTGCGGCTGCCCAAACCGCAGGTGATGTTGTCGCAACCGTCGGTGGCGCCTGGATGAATTTTTCTAATTCCTCTTCGGGCCAATTGGTCAGCTCGTCGCAGTTCGGCACGTTTACGTCACCCGGGACGAGCGCCGAAATCCATAACGCATTCACCGCGGGCCTGCTGCTCGACGCTTTCGTGACGGACCATATCGCAGCGGAACTCGTGCTTGCCTACCCGCCGACCCTGAACGTTTATGCGCACGGCAATGCTGCGCCGCTCGGCTCGGCCGGTCCTCAGTTGCCGCTCGGCGCGCTTCGTCCGCTCGCGAGTGCCAGTGCCTGGCCGGCCACCGTACAATTGAAATACTACTTCATGCGGGCTGACGCCAATTTCCGCCCATATGTCGGCGTCGGCGTGAATTATACGTGGTATACGAATATAAAGATTAACTCGACTTTTAATAGCGCCGCGCAATCGTTTGCTGGCCCGGGCGGAAGCGTCGAGTCGTCTCTCAGCAATTCATGGAATCCCGTCGTTTCGGCTGGTTTTACCTATAAAATTGCACAGCACTGGTATGCGAACGGCATGTTGATGTATATCCCGCTCAAGACGAATGCGACTATCAATTCGGTGGCGGCGGATGGTACTGTGACGCTTTCAAATAAAATGCACATCAAAGCTGACCCGTTGATTGCCTTTGTTGGCGTCGGGTATCGCTTTTAACGTTCTGGAGTTGTGATTGTGAGTCTCACTTTTCAATGCCCTCACTGCTCTACGCCTGCGGCGGATGGCTGGGAGTTGCTCGATGAAAACGTCGTGCACGAGATGCGTTGTCAGTATTGTCGCAAGGCGTTTTTTATGCGCTTCTTTGAATGCCAGAAATGCGCAGAAGACAACGTAATCACCAGTGTCACCAAGATGGATAGCCAGCCTCAGGCCTGCAGCAAATGCGGTTATCTGCCCGAGCAGCCTGACGGGAGCGGCGACCTCTATTGAAGAGGCAGTTCAATGTTCCGAGTATGAACAAGAAGGGGGATAGGGCCATGCAGCCAACCAAGCAGTTGCTTTACGAGCGGACCATTACGGTTGGCCTTGAGAAGTTGGCCCTACACCTGTTCCGGGCCAAAAGCGGTTTGCTCCTGGAGCGTTCGTTAGGACAAGGGGATGGCCGGATGCTTGTTCAGGTTCTTCCGCTGCTGTCGCGTGATGACCTTCACGGCCTTGATGAGTTTATTAGAGCCGATGAACACCGGTCATATCTTCAACCGCTTTATAACGAAGTCAGAGAAAAGGCGTCGATAGAATTTGTCTAGGGGATATTGGAGGGGGAAGGTAATGATGGACGCTGAAAGTGTAGAAGCAAATTTGCGCAACATTATGGATTCCTCGGATGAGACCGAGGTGCTGCAGTACGCTCGACAGGTGGTGAATGCCTGCGGCGGGCAGTGGTTTGTCTTTTCCTCTCTTCATCCACGAGACCAGTCGCTCGAGCGAGTGACGTTCAGATTTCTGATTGGATGTCTGCCCCAGTGGTGCCAGGTTTACAACGCGCACAGGTGGTACACGATTGACCCGTTTCTTGAGTATGCACTGACCAATACGGCCCCCATCGTGGGTGGTGACATGGTTCTGCGCACGGCCGGCCAGCGGGAAATCATGGACGCTGCAGCAACCTACGGCTTTCGCAGCATATACATCGTTCCGGCGCACGGAAGCGGAAAAGGCAGGATTGGTTTGCTTTACATTGGCTCCGACCAGGAGCGGTCTGAGGGGGAGAAGACATTCTCGCGCAACCGCTTTTTGCTGCGGTCCCTGGCCAGTGAACTGCTCGACTGGTCTTCAGCACGACTGAAAGATGAGTCCATTCGTGCGTTCAACCTCGACGCCACCGACCTGAAGGTGCTCGAATTTGTACGGGACGGGTTTACGGCGCAGCAGATTGCAACGGAACTGCATCAATCCCCGTCGATGGTCTATTCACACTTCAAGAAAATCACGAACAAAATTGGCGAAAAACATATCAGTGGGGCCGTTCGCTTCGCGGCCGAGCGCGGATTTTGGTAACTCGCTGCGTGAGGGGCAATGGCTTTCGCTGGTGTTGCCCCTTGGTGCCTGGACGGCCTTCTACCTACATCAGCCATGGCTCTTTGCCGGCAGCGTCGTTGTCGCCTTTCCCGTACTTGACGCGCTGATTGGGCGCGAGTCGGACCGAGGTGTGAAGCAGCGCGCGCGGGCGAATTCAGCTGTGTGCTCATCGCTGTTCATCATGGCCTGGCTGGCGGCGGTCGGGTGTGCGGTCCTGCGCGCGCGAGACGCTCGTTGGGCAGAATTGCTCGGCCTCTCCGTTGCATCAGGGGTGCTCGGAGGCATGTCGATGTCGCACAGCCATGAGCTTATGCACCGGACGAATCGCACCTGTCAGGCATTGGCGGAGCTGGCATTTGTTGTCGCCGGGTATCCTCACTATCGCGTTGTACATTTGCTGCACCACGCCCATGTTGGCAATCCGGCCTTCGGCTCGACCGCCCATCTGGGCCTGTCTCTCTGGCGACATGTGGGTCAGTCGTTTTGGGCAGCCGCACGTAGCGCCTCAGAACACGAAGCTGCCCGGACCGATAATCCCTGGGAAAATCGCGTAGTTCGGCCTGTCTGCGGAATGCTGATGCTGGCGATTTTCGTGTTCGTTGCGGCGGGGCCGGGCGGGTTGATTTTCTTTCTGGGTGCCGCGGTGACCTGCGTGGTGCTCGTCGAAGGGATTGGCTACCTGCAGCATTATGGTCTCGAAGCGACTCCGGAAAATCGATTGAGGCAGATTGCCTGGGACGTTGACTTCTGGCTATCGAATCGGATGTTCGTCAACAACGGGTATCACACCTGGCATCACGAAGGCCACACCGATTACCAGCCGCCCATTGCGGCGACGCCACTACCCGGTGGATACTTGCATATGTTACTGGTAGCGCTCTACCCGAAGCGGTGGTTCTCCATGATGAATGCGCGTGTCATTGCATCGCGCCAAAAGGAATAGTTCGAGTGCTTCCCCAAGTTGAAAAGTGCGAAGACTCATCCGACCAGGGTGGATGGGTTTTGCTTGCCAGCCAATCAGAGATAGCCGAGCTGCTTGATGCGAAAAAGCGTATTCAGGCGGTCAAGCGGAATGCCTTCGGAACGGACACGCCGGGACGGCTCCGGCTCTGGAGTTTCTCAGTTCGATGTCGTTTTGGTAGCACGGACGCACTGGCCCATCGAGCGTACATAGTCGCAGCGTATAAGGCGTACTTCGAATTACGGGAGCGCGTTCGCACGCTTGCGCTTGGACGGGCCTCTGATGACTTCAGCATGTCAGGCGCCCCGATAGCCGGAACACGCTAGGCGTCCTGCTTTAGGCTCAGCACGTAGCACCCGCTCATCCTCCCATCCCAGCTTCAACCTCTCCTCGCTGACGTGCGCATGTTCGCGCACGCCTTCTCGTCGCTCCATGCGGCGGTGATGCTATCCTGACGACGACCGGGCCGAGCCGCATTGGCTACGACAGGCTCTTTTTGGTCTGTCGATAAATAACCCTCCAGTATAACATGGATTTTCAAGCGAAATCGCAAGTAGGATTTCGCAGCGGAGGGAGGGTTACGATACACACATCGAGTTTTGTTTTCTAGCCAGCGCTGCTGCAGGACCTGCGGCGGTCTATGTGGATGAGTCTCCGTATGTTGAACTTCGCACTTAACCAAAAAACACATACAGCTATGCCTCCGCGGGCAAAAATGCAGAGTGTGGTCCTGGTCGACGACCATCCTGCCTTGCGGCGCGGCATGGGGGAACTGTTGCGGGAGATGGGCTGGGACGTCGTCGGGCAGTTTGGCACGCTGGCGGAAGCGCGCAGCGAAATGCTGATGCTTGACTGGTCGATGGCCGTGCTTGACCTGAATCTTCCGGACGGGTCGGGCTTCGACCTGTTGTCCTGGTTGCGGGATAACGGCCTCAACCAGCCTGTGCTCGTGCACAGTGTGCTGCCCGATGCGGCGGCCGCTGCGCGCGTGTTCAAGCTCGGCGGCAATGGCTTTCTCAACAAGGGCGCCTCGGCGGAAGAATTCCAGACGGCGGCTCGAAAGCTGGCGGACGGCGGGCGCTTTGTCAGCCCCAGCTTTGCCGAGGAGTTGGCGGCGACATTGGCGGGCGGCCAGCTGCCGCATGAATCGTTGTCGACCCGCGAGTACGAGGTCATGCTGCTTATCGCTCAAGGCAAGACGCCCGGCCAGGTGGCCAACGCGCTCTCCATCAACGTCAACACGATTTCGACGTACCGTGCGCGTATCCTCAAGAAGCTGAATCTCGGCACGAGCATGGACATCATGCGCTACGCGCTGTCGCGCCGGCTGGTGACGCTGTAACTCGGCGGCACCGCGCACGGCGGCGGTCGATTGCGGAGGGGAGTTGAAAACCAACATGACGACTGCCGCGAAAGTATGCGTAGTAGTAGGCGCTTGCGCAATCGGGCTCGCGCTACTGTACCTGCACAATGGACCTCGTGCTCGGGAAGACGCGGCGCCGGCCTCGCGGGCCGCGGCGGCCGGTGCCGACGACGCCAAGTGGGAGCGCGAACAGCTTGCGGCCATTGAGACAGTGGCCGACCGCGCGCTGAAGGACCCTGGGTCGGCTCGATACCGCAACGTCAAGGTCTTCCCTGGACAGTATGCGTGTGGCGAAGTGGACGCACGAAACAGTCTGGGTGGCTATATGGGCTACTCAGATTTTTTTGTGGTCATCGTGACGAAGGACGGAGTCAGCATAGACCCGGCCCAATCCAAGGCCTATGTCCGCCAGCCAGACATGGCCGATGTGGTGTGGGGGCGCATGCTCCCGGATGCCTGTCTCAACTACTGGACCGACCAGCGAGGCATGGACTGGTTTAAACGCGCCAAGGGCCTATAACAGCGCCGCGCGTTAGCGGGTCGGGCGAGGCCACAACCGGATGACAGTGCCGGGCAGGCTGTCCGGTTCGCGCTCCTCTTCAGCTCGCGCAACGCTGCCGAGCGCCCCATGGGCGCGCGGCGCACCGACCCCCGGCTGCGGCAGAACTTCGACCGCCACCTGCTCGAGACAACACAAACAGATATGACCCATCTGGCCCAGCTGCACGAGGCGGTCGACCTCGCGTGCGCTGGCGCCACACAGGCCGCAAACAGGCCCCTGCTCTTGCATGGTTTCAGGTTAACTTTGGGCAGATGTCGAATTCTGCCATAGCACGCCGACCGAGTCAACTCCAACTTGACAAAACAGTATTTAAACGGCATTCTATACCGGTAATTCTTCCATATTCCGGACACTTCCATGTCGTCTCACGGCAAGCGCGCGCCGGCGCGCGCCAAGCAGGGTGCCAAACCCGTACCCGCCGATGCAAATGAGCCGTCACCGCTCACGAGCGCACAGGCGTCATCCGATGAGGGGCGAGCCGAGCGCGCGCTGCGGCCGCGCCGGCTCGCCGACTATGTCGGACAGGCTGCACTGCGCGACCAGCTGACGATTTTTCTCGAGGCCGCGAAAGGTCGCGGCGAGGCGCTCGACCACGTCCTGTTGTTCGGGCCGCCGGGCCTGGGCAAAACGACGCTTGCGCAAATCATCGCGGTCGAGCTGGGCGCGAACCTGCGCACGACCTCGGGCCCCGTGCTCGAGCGCGCGGGCGACCTCGCGGCGCTGCTCACGGGCCTGGGGCGGGGAGACGTGCTGTTCATTGACGAGATTCACCGGCTGCCCTCCGTCGTTGAAGAGGTGCTGTATTCGGCGATGGAAGACTGCCGGCTCGACATCCTGGTCGGTGAAGGGGAGCAGGCCCGGTCGGTGAGTGTGCCGCTCGAGCCGTTCACCCTCGTGGGCGCCACCACGCGCGCGGGCAGCCTGTCGGCGCCGCTGCGCGACCGTTTCGGCATTACCGGCCGGCTGGAGTTTTACAGCGACGACGAGCTGGCACGGATTGTCGCGCGCTCGGCGGGGTTGCTCGGTGTGGTGATGACGCCGTATGCGGCGCTGGAGGTGGCGCGGCGCTCTCGCGGCACGCCACGCATTGCGAACCGGCTGCTGCGGCGCGTGCGTGATTATGCGCAGGTGCGTGGTGGCAGCGCGGTGGAAGTGAGCGTCGACGACGCGGCCGCCGCACTTGCGATGCTCGGTGTCGACGCGCGGGGGCTCGATGCCCTGGACCGGCGCCTGCTGCAGGCGATGGTCGAGTTCTATGACGGAGGCCCGGTGGGCATCGACACGTTGGCCGCGGCCCTCAGCGAAGCGCGCGACACGCTGGAGGATGCGGTCGAACCATTCCTGATTCAGCAGGGCTTCCTGCAGCGCACGCCTCGCGGGCGCATCGTGACGGAGCTTGCGCGCACGCATCTCGGCGCGGGCCCCGGCCAGCCACGGCAGGCGTCAGGCGGCGCGGTCCTGCCGGTCGGGGAGGTCGGCCTCGGTGAGCGGAAGGACCCGGTGACGGGCGAGTACCTGCCGACCTGTTGAACTGAAAAATTGAGAGGAATCCTATGGAACAAACCGCTGAATTTTCGATGCGCCTGCTCGACGAGGCAGTCATCAACCGGCGTCGCCGTATTGGCGGCCTGGTTCGCGGGATGCTCGTGCTCGCGGGCTTTGCCGCGGCTGCCTGGGCAGCCGGCCGGGGGCTGAGTCGGGGGCATGCGCCCGTCTGCCCCCTAAACTGGGTCATGCTGGTGGTGCATTCCTCTGCCTGCGGTTTGCTGGGCGCGGTCGTTTTTTGGCTCGCATTCGTGCGCCCACTCATCTCGCTGCTGCACCTGGTCGCCGAGGACTATGACTGGCTCGCAGAAAGCGAATGCCTGGAGCTGGCGGAGCTTTGCGAGAAAACACCGGGGCTCGTCGCTTATCGCGACCAGGTGCGCGCGGCGAACCGGCGCTTCACCTCCGGCGAGTCCGACGCGATGTTTTCCTGGGCCAGCGAGCAGGAGTACCTGCGGCAGGCGGCCGAGGAAACGCGCGCCCGCGCAGGGTGCCAGCGGCTGTACGGCATCGAACAGAGTTGACCCCATCGAGGACACATCACCATGAGCCACAAACGCATCATGCCGCGCGACCAGGTGGTACGCGTGAGCTGGAAACCCGACTACGACCACGATGCCTGGATGAACGATGCGACGGACGTGCCGCCGACGCGCGACACGCATCCCGACGCCTTCTATCGCGTGACCGAGTGCGTCAGTCCGCCGTGCACACCGACGTCGACGCGGCAGCGGCCGCCCGCGAGGCTCTCGAGGACGAAGCTGCGCCGCCGGCTGTACCGGGCCGGCTACTCTGGCGCGGAACTGAACCGGCTGGCGACACTGGTGGCGCGCGGCCCGACGATGGGCGCGGGCGACGGAGTGTTTGCTGCATCCAGTCCGCGGGTGCTCGGCTGGCCGAAGGCGCAGCTCGAAACCCTGATTGGTCGCAAGCTTGCGCGGCGTCTCACCCGGTTTGTGCGGGCGCAATTCATCGTGCTCGATGAGTTTTGGTATTACACGCCGCCCGCGCTCACCGTATTTCACGCGCGGATGCACCGGGACTGGGCCACGCAACTGCCAGCAGCGGAAACGACCCCGGAGCAGGCGGTAGCGGCGTGAGTATGGCGCCGCGGCCAGCGGGCTACGCCTGCTTGTCGCGCGCGCCCGTGCTAAGCTGGTGCGTCGACGTATATCATAATTACGCTCATCTGCAAGTCATGCGCGAGTCCTGCCTAAGTTAACCTGAAACTTGCCAATACAATCTCAAAATGCTATACTAAAAGCTACCAAAATTTGAGGTGACCTATGGCTGTCGTCCGCCCGCTCGACCTTGGCTCCGGTTTTGCCAAATATGCCCGTCTGGTCGACGGCAAGCTCGAGTTTCTGAGCTTTCCGTCACTCGCCCCGCGTCATACGGGGCGCGACCTGTCGAATGCGCTGCTGGGCCAGCGCGATACGGTGGTGGTGAATGTCGAAGGCACGCTCTACGAGGTCGGCCCGGACAGCGCGGACCTCGACAGCAACGACAGCACGCGCAACCTCTCCGATTCGTACATCTACAGCGACCAGTACAAGGCCGTCTTCTACGGCGCGCTGCACTACATCGGCGAGCCGGTCATCGACCTGCTGGTCGTCGGCCTGCCGCTCACCACGATTCATCGCGCGAACGACCTGAAGGCGCTGTGCGTGGGCGAGCACAAAATCAACGACGCGACGACCGTGACGGTGAAGGATGTGCTGGTGCTGCCGCAGCCGATGGGCGGGCTGTACTACTGCCTGTCGCAGGCGAAGCAGCGGCCCGAGTTCGAGTTCCTGGACGAGGAGACGAACCTGCTGGTCGACCCGGGCTATCTGACGTTCGATTTCCTGCTGACCAACGGCAAGAAAATCAACGACGCGCGCAGCAGCGCGCATCCGGGCGGCGTGTCGAAGGTGTTGCGCGCCATCTGTGAGTCGCTGTCGAACAAGTTTGGCGTCAAGTACGACAACCTGACGGCAGCGGACAAGGCCATCGCGCGCCGGCGCATCAAAATCAACGGCAAGACCGAAGACCTGCTCGAGCACATCCGGTACGCGAAGCCGGCCATCGAAGGCAGCGTGAACTACATGCGCAACATCGCGGGCGATGGTGCGGACATCGACAACATCATCATGTTCGGTGGCGGCCAGCCCATCTTCGCCCGCACGCTCGTGAACGCGTACAAGGACCACACTGTGTATGTGCTGGGCGATGCGCAACTCGCGACCGTCAAGGGCTTTCAGGCGGCGGGCGAGGCCCACGCAAAGGTAAAGCCGGTGCCGCGCGCGGATACCGAGCTGCCGGCGCTGACCGTGCTGCGCTACGAAGCCAAGGTAGCGCCGGTGGCCAGCGCGTCGGCTGCGGCAGCCGCGACGCCTGCTGTGGCGGCGACCGCCGAGAGCGACGACATCTGAACAAGTGGGTCAACGCATGAACGGACGGGTAGTGGCGGAGAAGGGCGACCGTCGGCGACACCAGCTTGCCGCCCTAATCCTGATGGGTTGGGGTGCGGGCCTGCACTTGGGCCGCGCGAGCGTGACACATGATGGATGGGGCTATGGCCTGGCGGTCGTGCTCGGCGCGCTCACTGTTTACGGATTTATGGGCTTGGCCAGAAAGGTCACGCGGCCTTCGCCGGTCGCAATAAAAGGAGAACGTGATGCTTAAGAAGTCGAATGTTTCCGTGGCTATCCCGCTCGGCGCGGTGGCGCTGTTCGCGCTCTACGCGGTCGTGTGCTGGCTGCTGGCGTTCCGGTACGGGGTGCGGTTTGGCCGCCTCGACGCGAACGCAAGCTACGTCGCAATTTTGCTGACCGGCAATGTGACGCTGGCGGTGTTGGGGAGTGCGCTCCTGCCGCTGGCGTTCTTCATTTCGTCGGCAGTCTAAGCGACGGGGCATTGAGCGGCGGGCGAATGGCGAGGCGCGTGTGCGTGATGGCCCCGTAGCGGGGCTATACGGGGAACCTCAACAAAAGGAGTGCACATGAACCTCAGCCGACTCGATTCCCAGCGCATGGAAGCGCGCTACCAGCGATTGATGCAGTATCGGCTCCTGCGCGAGCGAGCCCTGCTGCGTCGGACGCTGCCGATGGACGAGCGAATCGCGCATCTCGCAACGAACACTCTGGCCTTTGCCACGCTGCTGTTCTCCACGCTTCTGGTATCCGCCATGCCCCGCGTGGGTAGCGAGCTGGTGATTGTCGCGGTACTCGCCGCGTTTTATCAGCTTACGTGTTTCCTGTTCGACTCGGTGGTGGTGTTCCATGATGTCCGGGACCTCGAGCAGCGGGCGCAAAACTCGGCGGAGTCGCCGGCCAGCTAACCCGAGCGCCTCAGGTGTCGAGCGGCGAAAGTCAATTTACGGACAGCCATCCCGCGCCACCGACCTGGCTGCTCGATTTTTTGCCCGCGCTTTTCGGAATTTCCATATCGGAATAGCCGAATCCGGATAGACCGAAAACCGCGGACAGGGCGGGCGGTGTGATGAAGGGGCAAGCCTGCTGTCCGTAAATTGACTTTGATACGCAGGCTGTTTTGAAGACCAGGACAGAGGCAATGGGCCGACAGAAATATCCGCGCACCCCGCACATGCCGTTCTCGCCGGGCGCCACCTCCGACGACAAGACGCTTCGCTCGCTCGCGCACTTTCGCGGCGAGGAGGTCGTCGTCACCCTCAAGCGCGACGGCGAGAACACGAGCCTGTATCGCGACGGCTTCCACGCCAAGTCCATCGACAGCCGGCATCACCCGTCACGCGACTGGCTCGCGGGCTGGCATGCGCGCTTTGCGCACGAGATTCCGCACGGCTGGCGCATCTGCGGCGAAAACCTCTATGCGCGGCACTCGCTCGCGTACACGGACCTGCCGAGCTACTTCATGGGCTTCTCGGTGTGGGACGAGACCAATACGGCGCTCGCCTGGGACGACACGCTCGAGGTGTTCGCGCTGCTTGACGTCACGCCGGTCCCCGAAGTGTGGCGCGGCGAGTTCGACGAGGGCGTGCTTCACCGGCTCGTGCGCGAGCTGGATACCACGCAGGAAGAGGGGCTCGTGATGCGGCGCGCCGGCCGCATCCGTTTTGAGGACTTTGGCCGCGCGTACGCGAAGTGGGTGCGAGCGGAACACGTGCAAACCGACGAGCACTGGATGCACGCAGCCATCGTGCCGAACAGGCTGCGGGCCAGGGAGGGGGTGATGACACTGCTCACCCGCGACGAATTCGACCGCCAGGTGAAGGCACGCTCGCACGGGCGCTGCGTGTTCTGTCCGGCACCCGCCGTCGACGCGCACCACATCCTCGAGCGCAAGCTCTGGAGCGATGGCGGCTACTACGTCGAGAACGGCGCGGCGGTCTGCGCGGCGCACCACTGGGCCGCGGAGATGACGACGCTCAGCGTCGAGGACGTGCGGCGCGCAGCCGGCATCACCGCGGTGCGGCTGCCGCCGGCGCTCACACCCGGCCGGCGCTATGACAAGTGGGGCAACGTGCTGCGCCCGGACGGGCTGCGCGAGGCAGGGCCGCTGTTTGAAGACACGGGCTGCCGCAAGGCGCTAAAGGCCGCGGGGTTGCTCGGCACCTTCGTGCCGGCGGGCACACCCGTGTGCGAGCCAGGCCGCTGAATGAGGAACATGGACATGAACTGGAACGACATCCGGGCGCTGGTGCCCGCCGCCGGCGCGCTGCCTGATTACGCGGCATGCCTCGCGGCCTTCCCGGCGCTCGAGCACGCGAAGACCACGCCGCAGAGCCCGGTCTGGCACGCCGAGGGCGACGCCTGGACGCACACGCAGATGGTCGTGGAGGCGCTGCTCGCGCAGCCGGAGTACCAGGCCGCCGCGCGCGAGGACCAGGAGACCGTGTTCCTGGCCGCGCTGCTGCACGACATCGCGAAGTACAGCACCACGGACATCCATCCCGAGACGGGCCATATCGGGCATCCCGGCCACTCGCGCAAGGGTGCCGTCGACGCGCGCATCGCGCTTTGGGACGCCGGCGCGCCGTTCGACGTGCGCGAGGCCATCTGCCGGCTCATTCAAGTACACCAGGTGCCTTTCCACGCTTTCGAGCAGCGCGCGAGCCGCGGCCCCGATGACCAGCACAAGGCTACGCAGCCCGAATTCCGCGTGCGCGCGCTGTCGTACCAGCTGGACCTGCGCCTGCTCACGATGCTGGCGAAAGCGGACATGCTCGGCCGCATCTGTACTGACGCGTCGAAGGCGCTCGACAACATCGAGCTGTTCCGCGAACTGGCGCTCGAGGAGGGCTGCTACGGCACGCCGCGTGCCTTTGCCGACGCCCACACGCGCGTGAGTTACTTTCGCGGGGCGAACGTCCACCCCGACTATGCGTTGCACCAGCCGGAAGGCTCGAAGGTCATCCTGATGTCGGGCCTGCCGGCCTCGGGCAAGAACACATGGGTCGAGCAGCACGTGGGCTGGTGGCCTGTGGTGTCGTTCGACGATGCACGCGAGGAGCTGGGCCTGCGCCACGGCAAGAACGAGGGGATGGTCGCGCACCGCGCGCACGACAAGGCGAAAACGCTGCTGCGCGCGCACGAGCCGTTCGTCTTCAACGCGACGCACCTGTCCGAGCAGATGCGCTCGCGCAGCCTCGACCTGCTCTACGCCTATCACGCCGAGGTCGAAGTCGTGTACCTCGAGCGGCCGCGCGCGGAGCTGCTCGCGCGCAACAGTAAGCGCGACACGTCGCTGACCAACAAGACGCTGCAGGCCATGCTCGTGAAGTGGGAGCCGCCGATGCCGACCGAGGCGCACGCGGTGCGCTATGTGACGAACTAAAGCGGTGACGCACATCATGACGCTACTGCATCGAATCGCCCAACGCGTGCCGTGGTCGAACTGGAGCTTCTGGCCGTGGCTGCGCTACAAGCTCACGTGGCAGGGTTGGCGCGCGACACTGCCGCGCAACCCGGAGTACGTCCCCGGTGACCCGGACTGGAAGCTGCACCGCTGCGCGGACGGCCGGCAATGTCGCGCCGCTATCGCTGGTGGATGCGCCACCGGCTACTGCGCCCATTTCGAGGTGAAGCCCGATGAGGCAGGCGTACCGAGATTGCCGCGACACTGGGCCTTCCCACCCAAGGTGACCGGACCGGGGGCAAGCGCCCGCGCTCCGGATTAACCGCCACGTTATACCGAAACCCGCGAATCAAACGGAACTAATCAAGTCATGTACAGAGCGTTATCAGAGTCCGAAGAACGAGCCGTTCACCTCCTTTTTGATTCAACGGCTGACCAACTCGGGATTGCCCGACCGCTAGACTCAGCGGGCTGGTACAAGGTCAAGAACTACCTTCGCCGCCAGTCCGCAAATGGCGTTCCTAAGGAGTGGACGAAGGAATATGCCAGGGTTCACTCGAACGCCTGCGCGAGCCTTGAAATTGACCCGCTGCCGCCGCATGGATTGCACTATAGGCCTGCGTCACTATATCGAAGCCCTGCCTGAAACGGGTGCCCTTGTTTTTGCTGCCGCTGCTTGCGGTCACGTAAGCGCGTAATCGGGTGAAGCGCGCGGCAGGCCCAGGCAGAGCAACTACTTTGTGCTGTCGCGTACGACGGAGACCGCATAGACTATGGCTCCCCGACAGCACGCGCACACCGCCATGAACAGACTGCTTGATATCGGCTTCCGGGTCGCCGGCGACTGGTTCCTTGAAGACGGCACCCTGCGCATTGCCTTCCGGCAGCTTGCCGAGCAGCCCAACATCCTCTACGCCTTCGTCGGCGATGGCGAGGTGATGTACGTCGGCGTGTCCACGCAGACCTTGCGCGAGCGCATGGCCGGGTACCGGTCGCCAGGGCCCCAAAGCACCACCAACAGCCGGAACAACCGCAACATCCGCGACCTGCTGGCCCAAGGGGTCGCGGTCGAAGTCTACGCGCTGCCCGATTCCGGCCTGATGCACTACGGGCCGTTCCACCTCAATCTCGCCGCCGGCCTCGAAGCCAGCATCATCGCCACGCTGCGCCCCGAGTGGAACATCGTCGCGAACAGGCTCATGAAGGAGCAGAGCCGCGATGGCGAACCGGAGCTGGTCGAGCTGCAGCCGGCGGAGCTGGCCGAGGGTGCGGTGCCCGCCGCCGGCGCACCGGATGCGGTCGCCGGGCAGGCGGGGGAGCGGCCGAAGGACGACGAGTCCGCTCACCAGGGAACGTTCGAATTCACGCTGCAGCCCAGCTACCGGAAAGGGGGCTTCTTCAACGGCGGCGTGGCGGCGAACGGGCTGCTCGGCGCCGGCGGCGAGCGCCTCGAGATTTTCTTCGGCGACGAAACAGCCCCCCTCCACGGGACGATTAACCGGACGTCGACCGGCAACAGGACGCCGCGTGTGTTCGGCGGACGCGAGCTGCAGCAGCGCTTCCAGAAGCTGCCGGAGTCGACCCTGATGCTCGTCGAAGTCCTGTCGCCCACCTCCATCCGGATACGCGGCACGCGCTGACGACGTGGCTATACGTCAACAGGCAACAACCCGTTCACCTGTTGAGGAAAAGGACGAAATCATGGCAATGACCGACAAGGAAGTGGTGGAAGGCGCCGAGCGTATGGCTCGAGAGCTGCTGCAAGCGTTTGGTTTTGATTTCTCGGGCAAGACTGTTCGCCACAGCGAAAACCCGCGAGCCGTATCTGCCTGGGACATCGTCTCGAGAATGCTCGAGGAGTACAACGGTACCGACCTGCGGTCCGCTGTCGACAGCGTCGACGAGGGAGAAGAGCCGGCGGACGTCATGCCGTCCAAGCACGTCTCGCTGGTTCAGTCTCTCCAACGCGGCGCATGCAACTGCCCGATGAAGGAAAACGAAGACTTTCGCGCACATCAGGCCGGCTGCCGGTTCCGGCTGCTCTCGGAAATCGAGCAGATGCTGGAGAGCCATCATGCAGAAGCCTGAGCTGCGCGAGTTCTTCTACCGCTTCGAAGGTTTCGACCTGATTCGCGGGCCGAAGGCGGCGGGTTTCGTGCTGGTGGTGGCCACGGAGGCGCTCGCACGGCTTCATGCCGTCGAGGTTGCCGTCGAGGAGTACCAGCAGCTCCAGATGCGCGCGCTCGAGCGGATTTCCCGCATCGAAAAAATGAAGAAGACTCTGCTCAGTCGCGCGCAGCTCGTGCTGTTTCCCGGCACGGCCATGCCCATGCGTTTTGTCACCGACCCGGTGTTCGGTGCAAGCATCGGCGCCGAGCCTGAAACACTGGGGCGACTCGCGGAGGAGGGTGTACAGGCCGTCGAGCATGTCGGCTCGGTCGTCGAATACACCCCGCACAACTGCGATACGCCGGTGCAGGCGCTCATGCTGTTCATCCTGGCCCAGACCTGGGCCGAGTGGGCGCACGACAAGCTGCTGTTGCAGCACTCGAAATCAGGCCGCCTCTGACCCGTTCTCAAAGGACTTCATCATGCAGCCCTTCAAGGACTACACCAATCCGCTTTACGAGTCGGTCGAACCAGAGGATTGGACCAGCGGTCTGTGCTGCCTGTTCGCGAACGCGTTGCGTGAGCGCTTCAACGTGCCCATGCGCGCGGTGCTCGTTCGTTCACGACAGGATGGCAGCAAGACGTTGGTGCATGCCTTTGGTGCGCTGTCGGGCGGCCAGGTGGTGGATGCCCTCGGCATTCGCAGCGAGGTCGAGTTGATGTCAGCCTATGACGACTACTCTGACCGGGATTGGCGCGCGCTGCACGGCGCCCGCCCCGACGAGGACATCGACGTGGTCATCGAGGACGTCACGCTGGGTCACCTCTGGGCACTCAACCCGGAAGACCATGAGGCAACCAACGCAGCACACGCCTACATCGAAAGCCGGCAGGACCTGTTCGGTGCGCTCGCGATGGGCGGCTAGTCATTCGGATGCAAACTCAAAAAGGCGCTTATTTCAAGCGCCTTTTTATTTGGTAGCTTTGAATTATTCCGGCAACCCCCAGTTGCGGTCCTCGTCGTTGCGCCGGTTGGACTCATATAGGCTCTGTTTTTCCAACTGCCGCGCCGTGCCGTCTGTCGACTTCCAGGTGAACGTGACGTTGAAGTCCGTCGACTTGCCGCTGTTGCTACGGAAGGGATGCAGGTGTTTCGAAACTGTGCGGCCGCCGACGACCATTTCGCGCGTGTCCTTGCCGTGTCGGAAGAACACGGCGTTAAGCAGCGACCAGGTGAATTCCCCCTCAACGATGGTTTCCGGATTGGCGACCTTGGCTTCGTAGGCGGCACGCTGGGCCAGGCGCTCCTTCGCGCGCGCCATCAACTTGGGTTCGCTCTCGCAATACTCAGTCAGCTCCGGCGTCACCTCGCCGGGCTTGGTGCGCGGTTTCATGTCGAGCGCGCCGGCCTTGTACAGGCGCACCAGGGCCCGTGCCCCTGCGGGGGAAACCACATTGGTTTCATACCCGGTGCGTAGCGTCGTGTGATACAGCTCCTCGAGTTCACCGAGCGTCACGAAAAGGCCGTTGAGGCTGCCCTCCGAAAGCTTTTCGCGGCGAAGGGTTTCGTACAACGCTTCCAGCTTCTTTTGCACGGTGCGCGGCTTGATGTCCGGCAGACCCTTGCTGACCTGTGTGAAGGTCTGGAAGTCATCGGAATCGAGGGGGCGCGGCCTGGTCTCGCGGGTCATCTACTTGCGTGTCCTATACGGGGTCTTTCAGTTGAATTACGTCGCAGTCATTCTATCCGCTTGTCCAGGTACGTCGGGTCAGTAGGCGCAAGAAAACCTCGGCGGGAAGCCGAGGTTCGAGTGACAGATTGCCTGGTTATGCAGCCTTCGTCCCCGCTTTCTTCGCCGGCCGCGCGTCCATCTCGCCGACACGCACCATGACGGCCGCGATATCGCCGATGACCTCACCCAGCCTTGCTTTCGTCATGCCCGAACGTGAATACAGCACGTCACCAGCACGACGATAGACCACTTCGAGTTCGTCGCAGCCCGTACCGCCGACCTGCACGCGGTCTCCGTTGGCCACGGCGAACTCGAGCAACCCGCGCGGGTACGGAGCGTCCACTGGGGCCTCGTCGTCCGCCACCAGATTCCGCGCACCGACCAGGGTGCCGAGACCGCAGTTGCAGATGACGTACACCGCCTGCTCGACGAGACCGCCGTACTCGGTGTTGCGCGGCATGCTGCCGACGTCACCGTCCGGGCCCACCAGCCAGCCGGCGCTGAGCGCGATTTCCAAACCGAGGCGGCCGCCGGGAACATACGCGATTCCGACCGTGCCCGAGCTGAAGGCCGCCCTCAGGTCAAAGCTGATGGCCTGGGAGCCTTTCGATTCCTGAACCTGGACGGCAACGCTGGGCTGCGATTCGTCGAATGGCACGAACGTGCACGTCTGTCCGGCGAACTTGCGCTGAAGTTCTGCGGCCTGGACCCGACTCGCGGCTTCCACAAGGTCCGTGCCGTCCCGGATGTCGACCAGGTCTGCGAGGCGTGCCGCCAGTGCATTACCCGGCTCCGCCAGCGCAAACCCGTTCTCCTTCAGGTAGCGAGGCACCCCCACGCCGTTGATGCGCGTGCCGGACACCTTCACGACCTGACCTGATTCCAGAAGCATGTGCGACCCGTTCTCGCCCTTGCGCGGCGGAAACACGGCGACAGCCTTGCCCTTGGTAAGGGTGAGGGTAGCGCCGTTGATACCGACATAGATTTGTTCCTGTTTCATGTTCGAATCCTCATGGTTATGTGTTGTGGCCTTGCCATGAGGTATAGGTGCGCACACACACACCACACACACACCCGGCGCGTCACCGCGAAGCTGGTTTTCCAGAAGCTATACGCAGGTGGACATATCTGTTCAACCTGCGCGGACCGAATCCCCATGGGAACGGCCGCATCATCTGGAGAGGACCAAATGCAATTTGACCCGCACATCAACGACATCCGTGCTTTCGCTGAAAACGAACTGACAGGCGGCGCACTGACTGGCTATGCCGCGCGCGCCGCCGCACGCGAGCTGCTTGCGAACTGGGAGGATGCGCTCGCCGACGGCAAGATGAGCAATCTGGTTGGCGACGTCGACGACGTCATCTACCGGCTGCAGGCGTTCAAGAACAAGGCGCTTGAGCAGCTGCCGTTTGCCAATGGTGGTCTGGCTGGGCAAGCCGTCGCGCACTGGCTGGAGCGTCTTGCTGCCGCGGGGGTCTCCGTCTTCGAGATGGAGCCTACCCGGGCACGCTGGACCTTTACGGGCGCACGACTGGTTGGGCGGGCGGAAGGGTATCTGTACATCCGTGATGCGGTCGCCGATGCGGTGATGGTCCATCTGCCCGAAGGCGGTTACGCGTTGACACCGTTGCAGATGGCGAAGGCACGTGCCCACGAACTGGCGCGCAAGGTCGACGGCACCGGCTGGTGCCTGCTGGCGGACCGCAACGTGTTCGGTGACCTCGTGCACCTGGTCAGCGCGCACCGTGACCGTGCGCTCGCACTGCGCTGTGACAAGCCGTACCACGACTTCCTGCGTCAGTGTGCGAAGGCAGAAGCGTATGCGCACGACCACCAGGAAACACCGCTGTTGACTGGAGCGACGCCCGCCGAACTGGTGGTTCGTCCGCTCAGGATGAACTAGAGCCGGAAGACCTGACGCTCTCAAGCCCCTGCAGCAGCTGCAGGGGTTTTTCCCTTGAGCACAAGGGCTCCATGCTGATATCTTTCCTCGGGTCAAAGGAAAGTAATCAACGGGAGTCCATGAATGGTCAGTACGATGTCGCAAGAGGTCGTGAACGGGCGGGTGGTCTGGTGGCAGACCTCATGTCGCACCGAATCGGACTGGTACGCCATTACCTACGAAGGCACCATCCTGGCTGACCATCTGCCAACGAAAGCCGAAGCGGAAGCCGCGGGGATGGAGGTGTTGCGTCAGGCGCAGAACAGCGGCAAGATGCCGGCCGGCCTCTAGTTCAGATTGGTGTAGGCTTCCGGCTGGTGCCCCGACCTTGATTCCAGTCATGACCACGAGAACCCCAGCGACCATTCGCCAGGAAGCGCGCAGCGCACTTGCCGGCTACGTTTCGACCCATCCCGACCTGGAGCCCGACCTGCTGCTCGAAACCGCCTGGCGCCAGGCGGCGCGTACCGAGCTGGCAGCCCGCTCGCTGGGTGTCGTGAAAGCGCTCTCTGATGACGTGCTGCACGCCATCGTCGCGGGGACGCTCGATATGCCAGCGCTTTATTCGTCTGCGCGCGACGGCGCGGCGAAGGTCCGATAGGACAGCCCGGTACGGCGCTTCGACGGGCGCACAGCCTGCGCCTCCGGCTGAGCCGGCGCGGGTTGCGGTTGTGCGACATGCGGCTTGCGCGTCCTGTTCATGGCGCGCAACGCCATATGGGTAACTCCGTTCTTCAACATGCTGGGTTCCTCGAGGGGTTAATGTATGGTCAGCGCGCAGCCGCCCACGTCTGGCGGTTGCGCGCTGCTTCTTCAGTTTGCTGCCTCGCACGCTCGCGTGACGCGTCGCGAGCTTCACGCAGGCTGTCGATGCATTCGGTCACGCGGGTTTGAAATTCGTTTGCGTCCATGCTTTCCGGGTCCGCGTCCGTGCTGAGAAGCACCCAGCGCCCATTCTTCTTCACGGCATCGAGAGCCATCATCTGGAAGTCATCGCGCGGCCCGACAGCCCAGATTGTGCTGTCACCGCCAGCGAGCCAATCCTGCGCATGTGCGGGCGATACCTCCGCGAGGCAACGCTCGTGTCTGCCGAAGCCGAACCCACCCTCTTCAATCTTCAGCCGCTCAAACTCGGATGGGACGACGCGCTCGAGAATCTTCGCCCCAGCGGTTGCGATAGCCTGCGGGACACGCTCACAGCCACTAAGCGCGCCACAGAGGAGCGTGCCTGCGAAAAGGCTCATGACCAATGCGAGTCGTTTCATTTCAGTTCCATCGTGTAAACGGCAACCAGGGGTTGCCGTCGGTGCGTAGCGCGCCGCCTGGTTCAGCGCACCGGAATGACCAGATGCTGGCCGACCAGAATGAGGTTCGGGTTGGCGAGATTGTTTCGCCGCTGAATCTCGCGGAAGCGCTGGCCACTGCCCAGCACGTTCGCCGCAATCAGGTTCAGCGTGTCCCCCTGCTTGACCACGTACACCCGTTCGCCGGGGGTCGCGGCCGTCGTCACCGTCTGGTTGCTGACGAAATATTTGCGCAGCAGCTCGAGGTACTGCGGCGACTGCTTGAGCTTCGCGATAGCAGCGTTCAGGTAAATCAGCAGCGACTGGTCCTGCGTGCGCACGCCAATCTTGTATGCGATGTTCGAGCCGTCGAGCTTGGTCGCCGCAAACTGCAGGTCTGAGCCCTTGATGGATTCCACCGCGAACGGGTAGTCGTAGATGAACGCGTCCACCGTGTGGCTGTCAACCGCCTTCGGAATGAAGGCCGGGTCAGCGTCGTCCACCTCGACGAATGTCACGCCGGGCAGCTGACGGGCCACGTACGCCTTGACGTCCGGGTCTCCCTTCAGGATGCCGACCTTCTTGCCAGCGAGGTCGCTGACGGAGTGGATGGCCGAGCCACGCTGGACAATCAGGGCGTAGCCGAAATCGTCGATGTACGGCAGCGTGTAGACGACGCCCGCCGGGCTGTTGTCGGCGAACGTCAGGCCGTCCATCGCGACGTCGACCGTGGCATTGCCCGCGCTGTCCTTGGCCAACAGCTGCTGCGGCACGCCCGCGTAGGTGTCGACACTGTGGTTGAAGTCCACCGTGATGCCCGGACGGGACGGCGAGGCGAACGACGGGTCTGCGAACAGCAGCTTGGCGAAATCGACGTTGAAGCCGTGCGGTACGCCACTGGCCACGCCGTAGAACGGCTCGCTCGGATTCTGGTTCGACACGCGCACGATGCCGTTCGTCTTGATGGACTGAAGCGCATCAGCAGCCGGCTGGAATCCCGGCGGCGTCACGGGAGCGGGGGCGAGCGCGGGGGCCGCAGTCGCAACCGGTTGCACAGGCGACATGCGGCCTTGCAGCATCAGTGCGCCGGGGCCCTGCGTGAAGAACCACGCAAGGGCCATCACGAAAAGCACCACGACGGCGCCGAGAGCTTTTTTCAACATGGCTTTGCCTTATCAGTGTGTGAACTTACTGGTTGACGTTCGGTTGTTTCTGGGCGATATCACCCACCAACCCGAGCGTTTGCGGCGGCTGCGGGGCGGCAAGCTTGGCTTGCCCGCCGGCCCCCGGCATGTCCACCTTCTTCAGCAGGGCGGTTCGCACTTCCGCGAACGACTGGTACGTCGCCTGGCGCACGGTGTCGAGCGAGGTGTCCTTGCGGATTTGCGAGAACACATCGACGCTCTGCCGGCCGGCGATTTCATTCATGCGCTTGGCCGACAGCGCCATTTTCCACATCGCCTTGGCGCGCTTCACGACGCCGTCGAACGTGTGCAGGTCGGCCTGCGCCTGCTTGAACTTCCCTTCTTTGTACGTCTGGAGGGTGCGCATTGCCGTCAACTGGTCCTCGAACAACTTGGCGTCGTCCGGGTACTCCTTCTTGTATTCCTGCGTCTGCTGCGCGAAGCTGTCGACCTCCGCGGCGAACGCCGTCACTTCCTTCTCGAAGGACTCTGCGTCCTTCTGCATCTGGATGTATTCGTTCTGCAGCGTCTCGATGGGGTTCTCTTCGGCGCTCCTGACTTCCATCTTGACCCGCTGAATCGCCATTCGCTGGGCCACGACCGGAGCGAAGAAAATGCTGCCCGCGCCCACCACACCGGCCACGGCCAGCGCGACCACGCCCTTGAGCACCATCAGCGCGGCCGGGGCAGCGACCACGCAGCATGCGCCGATAATCGCCCACTTGATGAGGGCGGCCTTTTTCTGGTTCACGAATTCACTCATTTGCAGCTGGGTCATCGATTCTCTCCTGGGACGGCCGGCACACGGCCACGGGGATACTCCATTTCGAAAACAGTATGCTGCGAAATAGCTATATGGTCAAGTTAATTTTTTGGAGTAAAAGAAAAACCCACCGGGGTCCCGGTGGGTTGTGTGCAAAGCGCTGAACGCTGGCTCGACCGGCAAGTAAGCCGGCCATGCCAGGAACGCCCGGCTTACTTGCCGGCGATGCGGCGCAGGCGGTCCGCGGTCGACTCGGTGGCCGCCGGCGCGTCGCCCGCGGCGATGCTGCGGGCTTCCTCGATGACGTTCGCGCGGTCAATCGGCTTCTGGCCGATGTCGGCGACGGTCTGCGCGGCGTCCGCCTGCACGCGCGCCTTGTCGGCCGCACGGTTCAACGCGGCCAACCCCGTCGATGTGCCGCCGACGCTCGAGCGCAGCTCGCTCAGTTCGGCCTGCTGCTGCTGTTGCATCTCCGCGCGTTGCTCGTCGGCGCGCGCCTGCTCGAGGTTGCGCATCGCTGCCTTGGCCTTCGCGTCGAACTCGTTGAGGTTCTGCTCGACCGTGTTGAGGATTTCCTGCAGCGTGTCGACCAACTGCTGCGCGGAGGCTGCATCCTGCTGGATACCCGGCAGGCGCGCCTTGTCGGCCTCGAGGTTGTTCGCGAACTCGTTGAGCATCGCCTCGTCGATTTCCTTCTTGTCGAACTTGGCGATGAGGATTTCGGCCGTTTTCGCGTCGTTCGCGATGCTGGCGGCCAGGTCGGTCGCGGTCTTCTGCGCGGCGTCGTTTTTGTGCTTCGCATCCGCGAGCTTCAGCGCCACCTCGCGCAGTTTCGCCTGCAGGTTGTCCCGGTCGACCTGCGTCGCGGTCTCCGGGTCGAAGCCGGCGATGGCGGTGGCGAGCTTGTCGCCGAGCACGCCGACGTGTTTCGTGATGAGTGCAGCAGTCAGTTTCCAGCCGGACATGAAAGTCTCCTTGCGAAAAGTTGGGGGATGAGTGGTCCGCTGTGTCAGAGGACCTTTACCTTGTTGCGGTCGAGCGCGAGCCCGGCCAGGAAATCGACGTACACGGCCGGCGCGGACTTGCCGTCCATGCTCCGGATGTAGTCGAACGAAATCAGCAGGCGCTCCTGGCGGCCGCCATCGAGGTCGCGCACGTAGGGCATGAAGGACAGCTGCTTGGTCAGCCCCTTCTCACCGACGGCATCGTCGAGGCGGTTCTCGCGACCGGTATAGGGCGTCACGTAGTCGCCGCCCGGCGCGTCGCGCGTGAAACTCAGCGATTCGGCACCCGCCAGGAGCGCGCTGATGTTGCCGGCGGCCTGCTGGATGGTGGCGAGCTGGTCCTCGGCCATTTCGTAGTTCACTTCGCCAAGGCCGAAACCTTCACCGCGAAACGGCGCCTGCTCCTCATCGCTGACGGGATACTGGCGACACAGGAACTGGTAGTACGTGAGGTCACGAATGTCGTCGACATTGCTGGCGCGGCAGAGCACCTGCAGGAAGCTCTGGCCGGCTCCCGAGCGGTCGGCGCCCGTGTCGGTGTAGAGCCGGAACAGCGCGAGGTCATCGTCGACGTTCAGATGCACGCGACTCACGGCCACGAGGGGCAGCTGAGCGCTTTTCGGCACGGTCAGCAGCGAACCCGAGAGCACCGCGAAATCGGTGCGCGGCACTTCGAGCAGGGCGCCGATTTGCGCGTTGAACGGCAGCCCCGTGTCGACACGGTCGAGCTTCGGCGCATGCGCGCGAGCTGCATCGTCGAGTTTCTTGTCGAGCACGCGGCCCGCGAGGTTAAAGATTCCCATGCGGCTCCTTACAGTTTGTAGTGGTTCGTCGAGGTATAGCGAGCCTTGCGGACCGACCAGCGCTTGAACGCCTGGTAGCTCACGAAAGCGACGCCACCGAGGACCAGCATCCAGACCACCACCCCCATGAAGTGGAAGTCCGACTGGCGGGCCTTTTCAGAAGCGGCGACACCGGGGTCGCTTGCCGGCTGCGCGTGCGCGGCGGCCGGTTGAACCCCTTCCGGCGTCACCACGCCTGCGGGTTGCGGTGTGTACTGCGCCGGTGCGTACTGCGGAGCAGGCGCCTGTTGGACGACCACCGTGTCGTGGCGCTCGCCGGAGCGACCGAGCATGTAGCCCAGCAGGAAATTGTTCGAGCTGCTCGAGGTGTCGACCGTGTGGTAGTGATGCACTTCGGTCGGCTGGTAGTTCGCTGAGCGGCTCGGAGCCGCGGCGTAACCGGATGCCGACTGGTTGCTTGCCATCTGGCTGCCAGAGGGGCGTGCGCTCCCGGTGTCAGAGCCCGCACTCGACTGTCGGGTGTAGGTGTCGGCGGCGGCCTTGCTCGCATGCGCGGCATACAGCGTGCTGCCGAGCCCGGTTGCGGCGGCGCTCTTGCCGGATGAACTGGCTCCCGAACCGAATCCCGAGCTGCGGCTTGCGGAAGAGGTCGACGACGGACTGGACGACCAGGACGAACTGGAACGGCTCGGGCTGTACGAACTGGAGCTGTACGAACTGTAAGAGCGGCTGAAAGACGACGACGAGCGGCTCGAGCTGAAGCCAGAACCCTTGGCCCACGTCAGGGGCGAGACGGCCAGGGCGAGCGCGGTCGCCACGGCCAACAGGCGCGGAAACTTCATGTTGTACTCCGGGATGAGCGGTGAAGGTGCAAGAATAATATAGCCTTAATCGATTGATTGTCAATTAGTCCGGGTGGGAAATGGGTAAAGCGACTCGGTTTCCGTGCGCAATGGGCCGGCGGTCATGTCTCTCGATGCGGCAGCATACCAGTTATACAACAAAATACACATGTTCATTGCTTGACAAGCTGCGCATAGCGCGTAGAATTTTTAACTTCACCGCAGAAACACGCCATGCGCTAACTCGGCAACAAAGTGAAGTATCGGCTCGACAAAATCAGGTCAAACGGTATGAAAGCCGCCGCCGAGGTGGATTAATCCGCTTTAGCTAACCAAGATACATCCTCAGATGATGACTCGAAACAGCTCCGTTCTGCCTGCAGGTGTTTGCCTGCTTTGCATGATGACCGCAGCCATCGCTGCTGAGCCGGCAACGGCTATCGCGCCCAGCGGAAGCGCTGTCACGGTGGTGACACTCTATAGCGAGCAACGGCCAGCGCCGGGCATAGCCGCTAGCAGCGCGGCAGGTCAGCCACCGATTCGCATCGTCAACGGGGGAGTTAAGAGCGCCGGGGCATCGTGCTGGAAATTGAGTGACACCGGACAAATCACATCCCAGCTGGGCGAGTGCTATGTGCTGCGTTCGGCGGAGCCCGGCGAGACTCCGCCCACAAAATAAGCTTGGAGCATTCGGATGACAAACAACGAGCCGGGATACCCGCAGGCATCAACCGACTGGACATCGCTTGACCCCCAGCTTGCTGACGGCCGCGCTATGTTTTCTGCTGCGCGCGTGCGCGAACTGATTGCTCTGGACCGTGAACGCGCGGCGCACAGCCGTGTGGCGAAAGCACGTACCCCCAGCGTCGTCTATGATGACTTCAGGCAGTTCGCGCGTGGCCAGGGATACGACCTGACGACGTGCGCGGAGAAAGGAGGCATCACCACGTTGACGGGAGTGGGCCCGGCGACGTTCTGGAACGATGCGACCGAACACGCATGGCGCGGCTGGGCTCATCGCCCGGCTGCAGACCGACATCGCGGCCATGAGCAGTCCACGCTCGGCGCGCCTGCCATACCGGGTGCAGAAGGTTTGTTTCGGCTCGCGGGGCGCCACCTCCGCGAGGTGCGCATGGCCCAGGCGGCCGCCTGCACGTGCCTTACCAAGACACCGCACATCGAGCATCATCGGCAGGACTGCCGCTACCGGGTATTCGCCGAAATCGAGCTGGTCATCGCGGGGCTGACCCGAACTACGGCGGAGGACTTGCTGAAGTGGGCTCGGGAAAACGAGTCGTTGCTCGCGTCGACCGACTATGCCGCCATCGATGCGGCCGTGCAGCGCTTTATCGCTGCGCACGCCAGTGACAGCGCTGTACAGCGCTACGAGTGCACGCCGAAAGACGGCGGCGCGCCGTTCATCATCGAACGCGCGCCAGATTCATGTGAGTTGCGCGAATGCGAGATTCGTCCGGTCCCACCGGTGGGCGAGCCAGCGCCCGCCACCGCGTGGACGCCGAGCCCCGGCGAGGCGATTGCTGTCTGCATCGACCACGCGCTCGAGCGTGCCGCGACGCTGTTGCGCCGCACGGGCTATAGCGGTGATGCGATTGACGCGAGCCGGCTCGAGTACCTGCGTCAGCACCCCGCAGCAGCATTGCCGGATGAACCCGACCGCGCATTGCTTTGCAGTATGGCCATCTGCCTGAACCACGGCTTTGGCCTGCTGCCCGCGCCGGCACGGCGCAGGATGCTGGACGACATGCGCAAGCTCTTTGACGAGGTGGCGGGCCGCGGCTACTTCCGGCCCGACAACCGCGAGCGCTATCTCGCCTGGCTCCCCGCCGAGACGGAAGGCAACTAGCGCATGCCCACGACGCCGCGGCGTGCGTGCCTATACGACTGCGTCTAAACCTTCAGTGGAGGAAATACAAATGGACGCAGATACAAAAACGATGGAGCGCATCCTGGTGGTGGACTCTGCCGCTGCGGCCGCTGCCATCGTGCAGGCGCTGCGGGCCCACGGCTATGAAGTCGTCACGGCGCACAACGTGCCTGAGGCACTGCGAGCGCTCGGCGAAGACGTACCGGTTCCGCCGCTGGTGTATCCCCGCCTTGCGGAGGTGAAGGAGTCGGTTGCGCTGACCGAGAACCTGAACTGGTATCAGAAGTTTGCGCAGCGGCACGTGCGGCAGCCGCCGCGCGGACGACAGCGCATACCCGGGGCATAGCTGAATGACGCAGGACCGGACAAAGCAACTTCGACTCTCAAGACCCCGTGCAAACGGGGTTTTTCATTTTTCGGTGCTTCGCGTTGCCGGTTTTCCGCGCTGGCTGCCATTTCTTGGTAGGCGTTCAACCAAGGAGAAGCCGACATGCGGTACGTGATTATGCGCAAGGACTCGGTGCCTGCCCCCATCGAAGACCAAGCTCCGATACGGGCAATCGCGGGAATTCATCTCGTCGAGACGCGCGAGCGGCTCATGCTGGCCGAGTTCACCGGCACGGCCGGCGAGCTACGCGCCCGGCTCGACGAACTGTCCGGCCAATGGCTCGTGAGCGAGCTGCGCACCTATCGGCTTGCGTGACGGTCGTCGTCGAGCCGCAAAGTCAGGAGGTCATCCACCAGAAACAGCCTATACGGGAGCTAGTTTGACTGCATATAGGTATCGTCCCATGGGAGATTTCATTCATGATTTAGGTGGTCCCGTCCGGCTGACCGAGCTGGATTCGCAAGCCATCCTCCAGCATCTGCTGGCGCTCAACGACGAGGACCGTTGCCTGCGGTTTTCCCGCGTGATTCGCGATATCGCGCTGCGCGAGTATGTGGCGCATATCGACTTCAACCGTGACGTCGTGCTGGGCGTGTGGGGCGCGTTCGGCCTGGCCGGCCTCTGCCACCTCGCGGTCTTCGACGAGCGTGGCCATCCCGTCGCGGAACTGGGCGTGAGCGTCGACCGGCGCGTGCGCGGCCGCGGCCTGTCGAGCCGCATGCTGGCTGCGAGCCTCGAGGAGTCGCGCAAGCGCGGCATTTCGACCGTCTACGTGATGTTCATGCGGCGAAACTTCCGCATGGCGTCGCTGGTATCGCGCGCCGGTGCCACCCTCGCCGCCGATGACGACGAATGCACGGCCAGCATCCAGGTGGTTGAGCGGCAGGCCTCCAGTCAGGTCCGGGTGTATCACCTCGATTCGGGGCTGGAGGTGCTGGAAAAACGGGCCGGGCACGCCGGCGCCACGCCGGTCGTGCTGGTGCACGGCGCGGGTGGCTGCTGCTGGCAATGGCGCATCAAGTTCGTGCCGTACCTGGCCGCGAAGGGCTACGACGTGCACGCGGTCTCGCTCACGAACCACGGGCGCAGCCGGCGCTTGTCGGCCGTCGAGTCGGTGCTCACCTACGTCAACGATGTGGAGGAGGTGACCCGGTCGCTCGAGGCGGTGCCTATCATCGTCGGGCATTCGATGGGCGGCTTTGTCGTGCAGCACTGGCTCAGCCGCAATGACGCACGCAAGGCGGTGCTGATGGGCGCGGTGCCACATAACAAGCTGAGCAGCGAGGAACTGAAGCAGGCGCAGGACAATCTCTTCAGCTACAGGTCCAAGGAGGTGCTGGCGCAGGCGTTGGCCGTATCACCCGCGGTGCGGCCGGCAGACATCCGGGTGCCTGTCACCGTGCTGGGCGGCGCGCGCGACAAGGTCATCCCGCTCGACCTCGTCCGGCGCACGGCAGCGGCCTACGGCGCAGAGCTGCTCGAGCTGCCGAATAGCGGCCACGGGATGATGCTGGGCCCGGACTGGCAGCGCGCGGCCGACGCTATCTGACATCAAGAACTGCCTCGCTCAGGGCGCACGAAGGTGCGCCTTTCCCATTGGTGGCTTGAGAGTGGCGCCGGCATAAGAAAAGCCACCTGGAGAACCAGGTGGCTTTTGAGTCACGGCTTGGCAGGTTGCGTTATCAGCCGAAGCTGATTTCGCAGGTTCCGCCGGCGCAGGCCTGGGAGGCCAACGTATTCGCGTCCACGAACGTCTGTTCGGACAGCACCGAGGCAAAATCGATTTCCTTGATGCTCTTCATGATGGCCACCCACTTGTGCAGATTCTGGCAGTCCTTGAGACAGAACGCCGTCTTCTGCTGGTCACCGTTGAAGAAGTTGTCCGCGAACTTGTTGAAGCGACGCACCCAGTCGCGCTTGAGCAGGTCGGTTGCCTCGTTCGTGAGCTTCAGCCCGTTGCCCATCGCCGTATCGCAGGCCATCCACAGGTTGTTATCGAAGGCGTGCAGCCCTTCGACAATCAGACCCGAGGCGAACATGCTGGCCTCGCCGTACGTACGCAGGATTTCGTCCGGCGTATGCACTTCGGTGAAGGGAGCCTGGGCATAGCCCTTGTCCCCCGACGCCGAGAGCAGCGAGATGCCTGCGAACCACTGGCGATTATCGAAAATGTACTGCTCCACCGCCTCCCAGTCGTCGACCGAGATGGTGTTCGAGATGTTGTGGCGAAGATGCTTGTCCACGCACAGCTCGACATCGGTGCCATTCTCGACCCAGTGCTGCTGGGCCTTCTTGACGAACTCCAGCTGCTTCACGCCCATCAGGTCACGCTTGAAAATGGAACCTTCCTTCGTGACGACCGGGAAGCTGACCACGACGTCCGTGCCATTGCTGTTCCACACCGAGCGTTCGACCATCTTGGGATTGATGGCCATGATGAGCTTGGCGACTTCGTCGTCCTCGTTCATCTGCACGTTGCGGAAGTACATCGGCGCGTGTTCCCCGTGGATGCCCGAAGCGGTGCCCAGCAGCACCGACGCGTTGCCCGAAGGCTTCGCGCAGGTGGTGCGCGCGGCAGGGTTGATGTCCAGCAGCTTGGCCACTGCCTTGTTGGTTGCCTTCACGATTTCCGCCCCCTTCTTCAGGATGGCTTCATCGAACAGCACGTCCGGATTGTTCATCCAGCCGGTGATGGACACACCAATCAGGGCTTCGCGCTCCGTGATGCGACGCGTGGCTTCCGTCAGGTACTTGAAGTCGGTGTAACCTGCCTGGAGCGTGCCCAGGATGGCGCCGGCCTCGCATGCCTTGTAGAAGCGCTCTTCGTCCGTGCACTTGCCGCCGTTGATTTCGGTCAGGTTGCAGAACTGGAAGCCGGACTCGCCGTCTTCCGTCTTCGGCAACATGCCGATTTCCACGCACGGGTTGTACGCGAACTCCTTGTTCTCCGTGAAGATGAAGCCGGGCTCACCGAAGTCGCGAACCGACCTCATGATTTGCGCCCATTCCTCGCGGGTCAACTCGTCACGCATCAGCACCACCGAGTTGTTGCTGCGGCCACGCTGCGGGTTCTTGACGTACCAGTCCCCCGTCTTCGCGCTCAGCATCTCCTCGTCGTCCTTGTCGAACAGGCAGATGGTCGCCGAACGGCGCACACCGCCAGCCAGCACGGCATCGCTCATGTGCATCACGAAGTCGTACGCCACGATGGGCGGCATCGCGACCTCGTTAGCCTCACCGAGCGTGCGCTCGAGCAGGGCTTCGCACTTGTTGAGCGCGTTGCGCAGACCGTCCGGTCCCGGAGCCTTGAAACCACCCGAAATCATCGCGCCCTTCGGACGGATGAGGCTGAAATCGAAGTGGACATGACAGCCCTTGTACTGCGGGAAGGGCCCCTCACCGAAGTACGAGCTGAGCAGCACGCCGAAAGCGTCCGCCCAACCCTCGATGCTGTCCGGCACCTGGAACAGCTTGACGCGCTTGGCCGAACGCTTCTTCAGCGTCGGCAGCATCGCGACATGATGCTTCTGCACCGAGAAGCCCACGCCACAGCCGCACAGGAGCAGATACATCGCTTCCGGGAAGAAGGCCGGCCGGTCGCAATGCGACACCGAGCAGTTGTACATGCGGGCCTCGTGCTTGCGCAGTTGCTCGCCGCCGAACTGCAGGGCACGCTGTGCGCCCAGCACCCACTGGCTCTTGTAAGCCAGCTCCGCCTTCGCCAGGTAGGCTTCCAGCTCCGGGGACAGCCGTTCGGAATACTTCTCGCGATGCATCTGCATCACGCGCTCGACCGATTCTTCCCAGGTCTCGTAACCCGCCTTGGCGCCGTTCCACCGGGAGTACCCCATGTAGAACTTGGACTCGGACAGCATGTCCTTGCCGAGGGTGTGGTTGTAGAGTGCGTTCTTCATGTTTTGTTTCCTCTTGTTAGAAACAGCAAAATTGCTGCAAGACCGTATAGGTCGATGCGCGGGGCAATTCGGCTGTTTTGCGATATCGGGCTGGTTGACGCGGCAGGATTGGCGGACAGGACTTGCCGGTGGTCGGCCGGATGCGTAATATACTCGTAAATACGTAATATGCCAACCGTTGCGCTGATGACCGACCTGAATACTCTGCCCGAGCCCGACCATCCAGCGGCCGCCCGGGCCGCGCCCGCGCCGGAGGGAGAAGTCTGCTCGCTGTGCGGCGCCGGCCTGGATTCCGGCCACCCGCCATGGGTGTGCTGGTGCGGGGATTGCGCGCGCGGCGCGTTCCGACGCTGGCCCCGGGTGCTGGTGCCCGGCGCAGTGCTTGCGCTCTCGATGCCCGTGCTGATGGGCACGACGGCTGCGGGGTTCGCCGCGTGCGGCCTGGTGCTCGTGCTGGCGGGGCTCGCCCTGACCGACCTGAATTTGCGGCTGCTGCCGGACGACCTGACCCTGCCGCTCATCTGGGCGGGTCTGCTGGTGAATCTGTGCGGGGTGCTCGCGCCCTTGCCGGAAGCGGTGGAAGGCGCGGTCGTGGGCTACCTCGTGCTGTGGAGCCTGTACTGGGGCTGGCGGCTGGCCACGGGGCTGGAAGGGCTCGGTTACGGCGACTTCAAATTGCTGGCCGCGCTCGGCGCGTGGCTAGGCGTGTTCGCGCTACCGGTTGTGCTGGCAGTGGGCTGCTCGCTGCAGATGGCGGTCATCGTGACGCTTCGCCTTCGCGGTCGCGACACCTGCGAGCCGTTGGCGTTTGGGCCGGCGCTCGCGATGGGCGGTATCGCGGCGCTGCTTGTCAAAATACTGGGCGGGTAGCCGGGCAAAAAAAGACCGGCAGGGAATGCCGGTCTGAAGAGTTCTGGCCCTTCCGAGGGCTTGAAGCCAGAACCTGAGAGGGGTGCAGTATCGCACGCACCCTACGAACCCCACCGGCGTAGCCAATTTTTCAGACCATGGGGTTGCGCGCGATAAGTGGCGACCATTGAGGCTCGCTCCGGGTGCCGCAGGTCGCGTTGCGGCAGGTCCAGCTCGAGGACCGACAGCTCACCGCGGTCGGTACGGCCGAGACGGGCGAATACCGCGGCCGTGTCAATCATCCAGACGTTGCCGAGGCAGCGCACGCCGCCCAGTAGCGGCGTATGCCCCACGTACACCCGGCCGACGCCGGCCACACCGCTGGCGTCCTGCTGAGTGGCGCGCTCCCGGCTGAGCAACGCACAGTTCCGCGCGCCCGTGTTCCCTGCCTCGAGCAGGGCGATGAAGCGTTGCCACGACATACCGTGCGGGACATCGGCGTGCACGAGACCGACACGCCCACTGGCGGTCTCGATTTCCATCGCAAGGGGCAGTCGGGCGAAGGCAGCAAGCAGCTGTTCGCGTTGGTCCTGTGGCGTGGTGAGCCACCAACCCAGCCCGTTGTGCTCGATGTGCCAGTTGAGTAGGCGCTCGTTGCAGATGCCGCCGGCATGGCACTCGAGCACGGCATCTTCATGATTGCCGCGCACCGCGAAAGCCCAGTCCTTTTCAAGATACTCGCGTGCACGGGCCGACCAGGGGCCCCGGTCCACCAGGTCTCCCACCGAGAACAGGCGGTCGACTGCCGGGTCGAAGTCGACCCGGCGCAGCGCGATGTCGACCAGGTCGAACGCGCCGTGAACGTCACCCATGACGAAGTCCCGGCCGCGACCGCGACCAATGTGCAACACCCGCGGGTAGCTGGTAGACATCAGCCGGCCTCCCGGGCATTGGCCACCGCAGCGCGCGCGCACTCGAGCGCATCGCGCAGGAACACAATCGGGTGATGCTCTGCGTGCATCCGCTTGATGTATTCGCCTTCCTCGTCTTCTGGCAGGGCCCCCAGGTCGGCGACGACCTGGTCGTACAGCTGCTTCTGCCAGGTGGTCAGCTTCTCGTAATCAAAGGACAGGCGGGTGAAGACCGGAAGGTCGATACCCGGCTTGCGCGCGCGCTCGCGGAGGGCTTCCGCGCTGCGGTCGCACCAGTTCGCGAGCCGGTCGAGCGCTTCGTCGACGCTGTCCGCCTCAACGCTGGACACGTCCAGTGCTGCCTTCACTTTGTTCGTGTCGAGGTTCAGCTGGAGGGAGAGCGGCAGCGTGAGCCTGGTGCGCAGCGAGGAGACATTGTGGACGACCTCATACTTCAGCGTCACGACGCCGCCGCCATGCGGGTTGTCAGCCATCGTTATCCCTTTCAACTCGAGCATGGGTCAGGCTCCATCCGGGACGCGGTTTTCTGTGCGGCTGCGACCGGTGTCCGCGCTCGACCCGTCGGGCCGGCGGCGCGATTCCAGCACAAAGCCGAGCATCTGCTGCCAGTCGTGGTCGCTCAGATAGCCGAGCGCCATGCTGGCCAGGCGCGCCCGCTCACTGATGGCCGCCAGCTGCGCGTGGGTCCGGCTGTCGAGGTCGGCGATGGGCCAGCCCTTGCGCGAGAGAGCGGTCAGCTGCACATCGCGCCAGCCGTCGAGCCCGCTCGCGTCATTCAACACTTCCGTCCACGCGCCGCGCAGCGCGCTCGAAAAGTCTTTCAGCGGGTGCACGCCGGCGAGCGGCTCGAACAGCTCTTCCGTGCGTTTGAACATCATGTACTGCACAATGCGCGGCATCGACTGGAGCTGGTGCCACCAGAAGGCCGCGCCGGGGCCGTCACACAGGCTCATCAGCGCCAGGCCGACCTTGCGCGCCAGCCCCTGGCGCCAGTTCCGGTTCAGCCGGTGCAGGACTTCGCCTGCCTGGCGCTCGAGCTGCAGCGCGGCACCGGAGCCGGGAAAGCGCAGGCGGACATGCGTTTCAAGCAGCTGGTCCATCCCACCCAGCACGCCGCGCAGTTCGAAGCTCTGGGATTCACCGGAAGGCCGGTGCGTCAGGGTCACGTGCAGACAGGGCAGGGCCGGCGTGGCAGACTCGTTGTGGTCCACCGGGCTGAGCGCGATATCGAAGTCGCGATAGATGCAATCGTTCATGGCTGGTACGTGTGTGAGGGCGTCATGGCCATATTAGTATCATTATAAAAAACGCTTCTGTCAAGTTTCGAGGCTTCGCGTATACCAGCACGGCTTGACCTCGGTACCGGTGAAAGTACACTACGGTCTGGCCTGTTTTTGGAGCAGCCTGATGCCGCGTCCTTCCGCGCACGACCTGCCCGCCACGCGTGCGGCAGTGGCGACCGTGGCGCCGACGCCAGATTTCTGGCCGGCGCAAAGTTTGCACGCATGGGAGCGCTCGCCTGCAGAGACCTTCCTGTCCTGGCTTGCGGGCCAGCGCGTGGGGTCCCGCCAGTTTCGTGAGACCTCGTGCGAGACATATGCGGCAATGTTTGCCGCGTGGATGCGGCATCTGGAGAATCATTCGCTGTCGTTGCTCGAGGCGACTCAGCAGGATGCGAATGATTTCTTTTCCCTGCACGCGCTGGAGCCTGTCTCGCGCCGCCGGTACCTTCAGCTGCTCGACAAGGTTTATCGGCAGCTGCGGCAGGTCGGCTGGGACCGGGCGAATCCGTTGCGCGAGGAATTGAAGAAGGAGCGTCCCCTGGAGGTGCCGCTGCCGGTCGGACTGGATGCCGGGGACCAGGCGATGCTCGTGGCCGCGCTGACTGACCTGACCGGCTGGAAGGGGGCTCGCGACCGCGCGGTGTGCGCACTGCTGCTCGGCGCGGGTCTGCGCGCCAATGAACTCGTCGCGCTGCCGGTGCACGCGGTGTCCGATACGTTCCGTGTGCGAATCGAACCGCAGGGAGTGCATGCTCCACATACCACGCTGGTGATGCCCGACGGGCCATGGCGTGGTTGGCTCGGGACTTGGACCGAGGAGCGCGCGCGGCGCGTAATTCCCGGTGTATGGCTGTGTCCGGCGACGCTCGGCGGCACGCCGTATTCGCCATCAGGTCTGTTTCGTCGGCTTGCCGCGTGGTTTGAGTCGGCTGGCATCAATGCACCACGACAGGGCGCGGGTATTCTGCGCAATACATTCGCCAGAAACGCGTTGGCGTGTGGTCGATATACCACCGAGGAGGTGCAGGAATTCCTGGGCCACGAGGAATTGCGGGCGACGACTCGTCATCTTGCACGTGTGGAATCGCTCTAATTCTGGGGTGTCAAGTTCGATAGGGAATACAATCAATTGAGCCGATTTATTCATTATCTACAACTATCTAGCGCTAAAATACGACGCTTGTTATTCTGGGTCTAGCTTGGTGGCAAAACTTCGCTCTCTTGCTCCGAGTCGTGCGACAGTCGCGGTCGCTGTAGCTATCTGCGCGGGATATGTGGGGCTGGAAGCCGCCTCTCGCCTGGTCTCGGACTTACCGTTCTGGCTGTACGTCGGCTTGCACGGGGTGTTGGACTGCGTGCTGGCACTCTTCGTGGCCTGGACGGTCCTGCGCGTGCCGACATGGCTGGCCGAACGTCGGCTCGCCGCGCTCGCGAAACAGGCGAAACCGACGGCGTTCCAGCGCGCGCTTGAACGCATCGAGCCCAGCGGGATTCCGGTGTTCGACGAACAAGGCTACTACGCTGGATTCCTGCCCAAGTCGGTCGTGCGGTCACGGACGGCATTTCGCTCGCCGCTCTACTGGCAGAGCCCGTACCGCTTCAGGATGATGCTTGAGCATCTGCCCATCGGCCATGCCCATTGCCGGCTCACGACCATGCTGCCGGAAGGCCGGGATTTCGTCCTGCTTGATGCGAACACTGCTACCGAGATTGCTTTCGGCGAATTTCCTGCTCCGAGCGAAACGCCAGCCTCAGAACGCTGGCCGGCGCTCTACCGCAATCATCCCGAATTCTTTTCCAAGCTCGCGCGGCTCCATCAAACGAGAACCTGCGTCTACACGAGCTGGTTTCCAACCATTGGCAAATCACTCGAATTGCGCGCCGTCTATCTCGGAGATGACCACTTCAGTGCGACCATCCGCGACGTCACCGATGACCAGACCTACCGCGACGAAGTCCTGCGCCTGCACGAACAGCTGGCCCGGCTCGAAAGCGAACTGGAAGCTCAGCGCATTGTGCTGACCGAGACGACCGACGACTTCGTGCACCAGGCCGCCGAAACCCTGTATGCACCCTACGACACCGTCGACGCCCTGGTGGTGGACAAGCGGCTGGCGCCTGATGTCCGTAAGGATGTGGAGGAGGCGCATGCGCAGCTCCAGTTCACGTTGGATAGCCTGCGCCAATTCGCCCAGGTGACGGCACTCGATTTCACGCCGTCGCTCGTCAACACCTCCCATATTTTCAGCGGTCTCGTCGAAGGGCTGGCACATGACTTTCCTCACGTGGCGTTCCGTCGGGGCCCGGCGCCCCTGACGACTGCCGCGGAGCAGGCCTTGCAAGCGCTGATGCGCAAGCTGCTCCAGCTGTTTTGCGAACACGTGGCTGCCCAGGCGGGCACCACGCTCGAAGTCGGCGTGCGCAATGAGCGCCTCAGTACCGTCTACTACGTCTACGCCACCCGCACGGCCGCGCTTGAACTGCTGCCTTATCCGGCCGGCGGCCTGACTTTCCCAGGTGGGCCCGCTGCCATGCAGCTCAACGTCTGCCGACGCCTCGCATACTGGCACGGCGGCGGCTTGCAGCTCGTTCGCCGCGGTGATTTCGACCTGGAAGCGGCCGTGACGCTCGGCACGCCGCTGGCGCCCCCCGCGGCGGACGGGACGGGTCGCGCTTGACCGGCGAAACCGCCAACTTCGCTTGCTTAAATTGCCATTATTCGATATATTTAATGCATCATAAGGAGAATGATGCATGTCGCAAAACCTGGATATTGCCTACCACGCCCGGCTGAAGAACCGAGTGGCCGAGTTGGCCCGCGCGTACCACGTCGAAGATGCACCGCTCGTGCCGGACTCCGTCTACGACGACCTCTTTCGTAGTCTCCAGGAACTGGAAGCGCGACAGCCTCATCTCATCACGCCGGACTCGCCGACGCAGCGCGTGGGCGGCGCGCCCGCCAGCTACCTGCCGTCGGTCACCCATACGACGCCGATGCTGTCCCTCGACAACTCGATGACCGCCGACGAGGCGCGCGCCTTCGTGGAAGGGGTAGCGGCCGAGCTGGGCGTCGCTCCCGAAGCCGTGGAATTCACACAGGAGCCGAAGTACGACGGCCTGTCCTGCGAGCTGCGCTATGTCGACGGCCTGCTGGTCCAGGCGGTTACGCGCGGGGACGGCGAGGTGGGCGAGGACGTCACGCTGCAGGTGCGCACCATCCAGTCCGTGCCGCTGCGTCTGGGCACGCCGGACACGCGGAACGTGCGCGGCGAAGTGCTGATGAAGAAGGCCGACTTCGAGCGGCTGAACGCACGCATGCGCGCCGCCGGCGAGCGGGAGTTCGCCAATCCGCGCAATGCTGCAGCCGGGAGCCTGCGCGCGCTGGACCCGAAGGTCACGGCGAGCCGCCGCTTGTCGTTCTACGCGTACGGGCTTGTCGACGCCTATTCGCTTGGCTTTGACACGCAGGAGGCAGTGCTCAGCTTCCTGCGTACGCAGGGATTTCTCGTGAGCGAGTACGCTGCTCGCTGCAAGGGCTGGGATGGCATGAAGCTCGGTTTCGAAGCGCTGGCTGCCGTGCGCGACTCGCTGCCGTATGACATCGACGGTGTGGTGTTCAAGCTCAACAAGTTCCGTGAACAGGACGTGCTCGGCTGGAACCATCGCACGCCGCGCTGGGGTACTGCCTACAAGTTCCCGGCGCAGGAGCGCACGACCGTCGTCGACGCCATCGACGTTCAGGTGGGGCGCACCGGCGCCATCACACCGGTCGCGCGCCTGCAGCCGGTACAGGTGGGAGGTGTGACCGTCACCAACGTGACGCTGCACAACCAGGACCAGGTATGGGCGAAGGACGTGCGCGTGGGCGACACGGTGGTCGTGCGCCGCGCCGGCGACGTGATTCCCGAAATCGTGCGCAGCTTGCCGGAGCTGCGGCCGGCGGACGCCGCGGCGTGGCAGATGCCGACGCACTGCCCGAGCTGCGGTTCGCCGGTTATCCAGGTGCAAGCCTCGCACGTGTGCACGGGCGGCACCAGCTGCCCGGACCAGCGCCTGTTCCGCATCGCCCACTACGGTTCGCGGCTCGGCATGGACATCGACGGCCTCGGTGAATCGTCGGTCGAGCAGTTGCTCGACGCCGGGCTCATCAAGGTGGTCTCTGACCTGTACAGTTTGGCCGCCGAGCCCGTGGCCAAGCTGGAAGGATGGGGCGCCGTGTCGGCCGGAAAGCTGGTGAAGGCGATTGCGGCCACCGCCGGCCGGCCGCTGCGCAAGTTCATCTTCGCCCTGGGCATCGAAGGCGTCGGCGAGGGTACGGCGAAGCGCCTGTCGCAGGCTTTCGGCTCCTGGGAAGCCCTTCGCCGCGCGATGGAAGCGGAACTGCTCGCCGTCGACGATGTCGGCCCCATCACGGTGTCCTCCATCCTCGCCGCCTTCGCGGACCCGCACTTCGGTCCGGAAATCGACCGCCTCGCCACCCTCGTCAACCCGGCGCCAGAAGCGGTGGTGCAGGGCGGGCCGCTTGCGGGCAAGACGATTGTGGTTACGGGCACGCTCATCAAGCTCTCGCGGGATAGCGCCAAGGCGCTCATCGAGCAGCTGGGCGGCAAGGCGTCCGACTCCGTCTCGAAGAAGACCTACGCACTCGTCGCCGGCGAGGCGGCCGGTTCCAAGCTCGCCAAGGCGAAAGACCTCGGCGTGCCGGTGTACGACGAGACCTGGCTGCTCGGCCTCGCAGGCTGAGCCAGAACGCTGTCATGCTGCTGGCGCACGAAACCGAGGAAGACGCTCGCGCATCCGCTGTGGTGTTGCGCGGGCTCGGTGGTCACGCGCGGCGCCTGCTGGAGGAGTGCGTGGCTGAACAGCAGCTGACCAGGAAGCAGGTCTCGACGGCCGCGCGCCTCCTCGAAAATGCGGGCTTCATCTTTGTGCGCGACAACGGCGACCACTACGCCCCGGAGTTCATCGTGACACCTTCGCTCGTCGGGGAGGAGGCGCTCGAACGGCTCGAATGGATGGAAGAACTGGCTTCTCCGCACGCAGAGGCCGCACGATAATGTTGCCATTTTGCGATATTAGAGATATACTCATTCAATCGTTGTAACTCCTCCAGAGTTGACGTGTGTTGGAAGTGGGGTTCGAGTTCCTCGCCAGCTCCACCACCTGCGCATCTGTCTCAGGTGTGCATGTGATGGGGCTGACAGGTTTTGACAGCGCATGAAGGCAAAGGCGGCAACGAGGGCAGGCGCATGCCCGGCGGCGCGTTTCGCGCGGCGAAAGACGCAAAAAATAACTGCTAACGACAGCCGTTATCTGGCAGTTGCCTAAACTGCCACCGGGCCGCGATTGCCCGGTCGCCCAAAGTCGCGCAAAACGCCCTGGTCCAAAGCCGGGGCGTTTTGTTTTACTCCGCCGTATGAGGCCCAACCCGGCTTTGCAAGCCCTCAATCCTGCGCTACGCTTTTGTCAACTGAAAGGGGCCTAAGACGCTCCGCAGGCAACAAAAACGGGGAGAGGGGTGATGAAGACGCCGATTGTGGTGGCCGTGCTGGCTGTATTCGCGTTAGGTGGATGCTCAAAACCCGTAGCGCAGGCTGCTTCGGGGTCTCCCGCGGCGGCCGTCGCTCCGGCCGCGCCGCCGCCCACGATGGCCGACTGGACGAGAGCGCTCGGCAGCGTCTACCAGGAGAAACAGCGTAAGGACGAGAAGGACGGCGTCACCAGCTTTCTCGCGTACTTCGAGTTTCCTCCCGCCTCGAAACGGATACCACGTGCACTGGCGTTCGGAAAACGCGATGCGTTCCGAAATCTGCGCTTCTACACGCCGGGTGTCCAGCTGGAAATTGACACGTCCCTCGAGACCTACATCTCCCTGCGCGATGGCAAGATGCCCGTCCTGGTCATGAAGCCATACTACTTTGGCCCGAACGGCTGGCTTTTCATGGAACAGGTGGCCGTGATGGTCGATGGTGAAGTGGTTTTCTCGCGCGATTTCAAGAATATTCGGGTTGACACTGACCAGCTGCCTGGCGGCGTCACCGAACGGTACGACTTCGTTGCCACGCCCGACGATATCGAAGGCCTGCGCAAAATCCACCCGGATTCGAAGATTGTCATCCGCATTAGCGGGAAAAAGGGCTACGTGACCGTCGACCAGTTCATGACCGGGCAATTCCGGAACAATATCCAGGATGCCCTCAGGATGTACGATGCGATGACCGCAGCGCTGTCCTCGCACCAGATGCCAGGCTGACCGACAGCCGCACACGGCATCCAACCGCGTTCCCTGCCTAACCTTGAGCCCCGGACCGCCGGGGCGTTTGCGCTTCGCCCAATACTTGCCGATATCGCATTTAACGAATATACTATTCGTTAACGCAAACAACAGCAAAAGCACGCAGGGCAGACTTCGATGACGACCGTAATCGAAAATCGCCAGGCTCGCCATCTGTACACCATCGAGGACACGCTCGAAGCCGGGCTCGTGCTCGAGGGGTGGGAGGTCAAGGCGATGCTCGGCGGCCGCGCCAATTTCAACGGCGGCGGCGCATTCATCCGTTTCACTGGCGGCGAGGCATTTCTCGACGCCATGACTATCACGCCGCTGCTGGAACATCACCAGGGCCTGCTCACGCCGCGCGAGCCCAATCGGCTGCGCAAGCTGCTGCTGACAAAGCACGAGCTGGAGAAGCTCGGCCGCAAGGTCGCCGAGCGAGGCTACACGGTCGTGCCGCTCGCAGTGGTGCGCCGGCGCACGTTGAAGCTCGTGATTGGCCTTGCCCGCGGCAAGAAGCAACACGACAAGCGCGAAACGCTCAAGCAACGCGACCTGGCACGCGCCGCAGCGCGCGGGGAGATGTGACATGACGGACGACGCCACCAACCGGTTGTCTGAGGGGAATCTGCGACTTGCATGGCGCGTGCAGCTTTGCGGTTTAGTGGCGCTGGTCGTCGGCTTTATCGCCTATGGCTTCTCGGGCTGCCCGGAAAAGGCTTCCAAGGCGGCGGAACTGCAGTTCATCCTCGTGATTCCGAGCGACGCGCGCGGCAAGCTCGAATACTGTGCCTACGGGACCCGGGTGAATCGTTCGACGCGCGTGCCGGTCGAGGAGCCCATCGAAAATCTGTGCGGCCCGAGCAAGGCCGAGGTCATGGCGCGCGCTTCCGCCTATCAGAAACAGGTCGAACAAGAAGGGCGGGCATGCTTCAGCCGTTCGGTCCTGGGGCGCCTGTTCGGGCTGTAATGCGCATGCAGACAGCGATAGCGCGCGGCGCGAATTCGACGCAGGCATCAACTCTCCGTGGCGATATACATCCACTACTTTCATTCGAGCAGGTTGTCATGTTCACCAAACAGCTTCGCGCCGGTCTCATGCTGGCGGCGCTTGCAATGTCGGCCGCAGCTATGGCCGGCACGGTCGAGGTTTCGCTGCAGGGGCTCAACTGCGCGCTGTGCAGCGACGCGATGAAGGCCCAGCTCAAGCATATGTCTGGAGCGGAAGAGGTTCTGCCGCGCCTTGAATGCGGGCTCCTCTTCCTCGAGATGGCACCCGGGGCGCACGTCAATGAACTGAGCCTGGGCCTCACGCTGCAGTCAAATGGCTTCACGATGAAGTCGGTCAAGCCTACCAACATGAGCCTCGCCGAGGCTCGCGACCTGTCGTGCTGAGGCGGCCATGAAGGGAGAAACCCGATTCATGTGGCTCGCGCTGGCCACCAGCAGCTCGACACTGGTGTGCTGCGCGCTGCCGGCACTGCTTATCAGTCTGGGCGCCGGCGCCACGCTCGCGGCGCTGGTGTCGGCCGTGCCGCAACTCGTCTGGATTTCGATGCACAAGGGGCTGGTGTTCGGCGGCGCGCTCGTCATGCTGCTCGCGGGCGGTTTGTGGCAGCTGCGGCCCGCGGCCTGTCCCGTCGACAAGCGTCTCGCTGCCGCCTGCGCGCGCTACAAGCGCATTTCGCGCATTACGTATCTGGCCTCGCTCGCGGTCTACGCGGCGGGCGCCTTCTTCGCCTTCGGACTGCCGTACCTGCACCGCGTGATGGCCTGACCCTGCGCGGCACACACCACCTTCGGCGAAAGCCTGGGAGCACGACATGGTTGAAGTACTCGATTTGCTGAGCGAACTGTTCGCGGACATCCTCATGTTTCAGCTGGGACTCAAGGTCGCCGCGGTGGTCGGCGTCCTGTGGCTCGCGGTTTATGTCGGCGGCCAGCTCGAACTGGCCGACGTTCAGGCCTGCCAGGTACACGCCGCGTGCTCCATCACCACGGACAAGGGACTCTTCAGTCTCCCGGTCCGGCACCTGACACCCGCTCCGGCCCAGGTTTCGGTGAAGCAGCTTTCCGGGAAGTGACTCATGCCGACCGTCGTCATCGATGGCGTCGAATATGTGCCGCGCGCGGAGATTCCGCCGCTGACCGATGATGCCCTGACCACTTGCCTTCGCGAGCTGGTCGCCATCCAGTATTTTCGCGAATGCGCACACAAGCACCGCGCCTGGGCTTGGAACGCGCTGAAGGCGCTCGCCCCGGAGCTGGCTGACCTGGCCGCAGAGAACCCCAAGGCCGCCTTCGACCGGCTGCACCCGTCAGATTCCAACACAGCAGCAGATTGATACAGGGGGTCCTCCTCCACTCACCTGGTGCCCTCGGTCGCGCTATACCGTGCGCAGTTCCCGAAATACAACCGAGGACACATCATGAACATCCTGACTGTTACGCCCGCCCGGGCTATCTGCCGCACGAGCGTGCGCGCCATATCCATCCAGGGGCATCTGGTCGACTTCGCCATCGAGGCCTACGGCTTCCTGCTGTCGAGCCAGCCCCCGCGTGAATACCGGCTCGACGAGTTTGCCGACCTCATCGAGCAGCACTACGACGTCGAGACCAACACCCGCAACAGGCTGGTGGTCGAAACCCTGCGTGCTGTCCAGGTGCTGACCGACCGCTACGAAGCGACCTTGCACTGAGCCGTGTCCGGTCAGTTTCCGGTCGACAACCCGACCCAGGCCTGTAAGCTCGCTGTCCAGCTCTTCCACACGCTGAACGAGGGCCGTGAACCGTGCGTCGGCAACATGTGGGCGGTGGACAAGATAGAGCCGCGCAAGGTCGTGTGGTCGAAAGACAGCACGGTTTGGGTGGCCGTGTCGCTGCTCGATGGTGTCGCGCGAGGCGCCTATGCCGCGCTCGCGGACCGGGAGCACATCCGGCGCATCGCCGCGGCGTCGAATCCGCAGGCATAGGGCACTGTCTCGCAATACCTCACGAAAGCCCGCCTACCATGGTGGGCTTTCTTCTATGTGGCGCAGCTAAACTTGCCATATTTCAATTATAACGTATACTCCATTGAAACAACCCGCCCTCGCTGCGCCGCCTTCTTCATGACCTACCGCAATTACATTGCACTGCACGGGCACTAGAGACTTTCTCTAGGAGCCCCACCATGCATGTCATCAAGGCCCACGAGCCCGCCGTCACGCTGTTTTCCCGCGACGGCGAGGTCCGCGTCTTCGCGTCGATGTCCGACGCCCTTCGCCAGCTCGGCTATCGCTGGATGTGCAACCACGTCGCGGCAGACTTCCGCATGTTTTCGCGCGCGGCGCGCTACCCGGTCCAGGACCCGCTGACCGGGCGGCTGCGCTGGTTCACGGAGCCGGTCTACACCGAGTCGCGCTACATCATGCGCGGCGACTTCGGCGAGTCGCTCACTGCAGACGACTTCAAGCCGCTGCTCTCGCGACGCCCGGGCTGGCGGAGCCGCCGCGACCGTGTGTGGGCGAACTGGAATGGCATCGGCCCGGTGCCGTTTGTCCGCCGCCCGCGCGGGGGGCACTACTTCCGCCGGCCGGGCACGCTCAACGAGCGACGCCTCGCGCAGGTGGTGGCGGACGAACCGGCGCCGCGCGCCAAACGCAGCTTCCGGAACCTGCCGAGTGACTACGATGATTTCGGGGTAGCCGCTCGTGACGACCGCAACTGGAAGCGGCACCGTCGCCAGCAGTGGCGCGCGCCGGTCTGAAATCGCACCGTGATTGCCTGGGATTTTCCAATCTTTAACTTGCGTTGTGTGATTAAATGAGTATACTAGCGCCACTCTCCAGGAGATTTAGGCCATGCACGCATCGACAAGTTCGAAACCGACCCCTGCCGGGACCCCGGCATCCGCCATCGAGAAGCAGACCCCGGGACTGAAAAGCACTGGGCTGCTGGGCTATCCGGCGCTGCGCCACTGGCCCGAGCTGGCGCCAGCCATTGCCGTGCACACCAACCTCGGGCTCAAGCGACAGTGGGCACGACTACGCGTTCCCGTGAAGCTGATGCGCGAAGCCGGCATGCATCCCGAACGAGGTGTTCAGGTCGCGACGCATGGCAATCGCGTTCTCATCTGGGGCGATGCGCGCGGCGGGCAGTTCCAGCAGTGTGCCGAGTCCAAGGGTTTCCCGTTGGTCCGGAATTACGGAGTCCCGAAACGTATTACCAACCGCACGATGGCCCTCGTTCAGGGTCCGGACTATCTGATTGTTACGACCATGACTGATGCGCTGAAGCTTGCGGCTCAAGTCGAAGTGCACGAGCATGAGATGTGGCGAAGGATGGGCCTTGGCATCGTCTCCGCGCTGAAAAACGAACTGTGTCCGAACGGCATTGACGTTCGCGGCTGGTCGGATTTCACGCTCTGCCTGACGCGTCCCGGCGCGGTCAGTCGTACCGCAAGCGTTGCCGGCCCGGTGTGGTGGCTCGCGGGCTTCGTGGCTGGCGATGCGATACGGTTCACCCGTTATCGCAACGCGACGGTCGTGGAAAAGTGTACCGAGGACGCTAGGCACAGCGTCCTCGTCAAAGACGGCAACAGCGAGCGACCGCGGCACTATGTCGGCAGCCTGCTGTGCGATATCGCCAACGCTGACAAGATTCGGGCCATCGCGTTGCCCGGGCGGCTCATCTTGACGACGCCCGAAACCAATATCGGTCGCCTCTGCGATGGCACCCCGCAGCGGCTGACGCTCAAGGAGCTGCTTCTGTCGAATTCGCAAGACGCGCGACAAGACATGCCGGCCACTCCGCTCGCGCAGCCCACCATCGACCTCGACAACGAGCGGCGCCCGCTTGTCGGGAATGCTTCACCCCTGTCTGTATTTGCGCCCGGTGAAGCCCGCCCGGCGACATGGAAGGCCATGACGGTGCTTGACGGTCATCTGAACGTCTACGGCCGCATCTGGTCGCTCGCCGGCTTTGCCATCGGCGACGCCGCCCACCTGGTCGAGTATCACAATGCCCTGGTGGCCGAGAAGTGCGATGCCGCCTCGGCGGCAAGTTTCCGGGTTGGCAGTCCGTCGCAGGACTCGCCCTATCACGACTTCTCGCTCAAGCAGACGCTGCTGCGCGACGCGCCCTTGCTTCGGGTCATCGCGCTGCCGGGCCGGCTGGTCCTGACGCGCTGGGACAGCGACCTCGCCGCGCTGTGCGAGGGGCTCGAACAGATGCCGGTAGGTCGAGTGGATGTTGAACGGCTCCTGCAGCGCCACGGGCTTCCCGTGTATGGAAGGCGCGCAGCCAAGCACAAGTCGGCCGCCAAGGCTCGGCGCACCGACCGGGGCCAGTCGGACGTTGCGCAGGCGAGCCGCATTCGCCGCCAGCGCAATCGGGTCAAGCCGGTCGCGGCCGTGGAAGTTGGCTGCTATTCGATTCCCGAGGGCAAGCGGTTGCAGATGCAGGGCAAGTGGCTCCAGCAGTTCGGCTTCGCGCCGGGGCTGAAGTACCGCGTCGTGCCGATGGAGTCCGAGCTTCAGCTCGAGCTGGTGGGCGAGGGGGGTATGACGGTCACCGAACACTCGCCGGGGCGCGCCAAGCTCTACGTGCCGACCGAGACGCTGAAGCCGTTCAGCTGCCCGACCGTGAAGGTGCTCGCGGGCGAAGGACGCATTCGCCTGGTTCCAGCAACGGTCTGATTCGCTCGCCACGCACGTCGACCCGGCGTGCGGCTACTTTCTTAGTGGAGTTCCGAATGGATGAATGTGCTGTCACCGGGAGCGTCGGCACGGTCGACGCAAAGGCCCTGGCGCAAGCCGTCACCGCGGCTGAGCGACAGCTCTCTGCCAGCATCATGCTGAGCCTCGTGCTGAAAGGCGTCGAGCGCGACGACTCGAGCGTCGCGTTGCTGGTTCGTTGTCTCGGCGTTGACGGCCAGCAGCTCATCGACACGTTTCGCGAAGCCCGTGCTTCGCTCAATCAGCGGATGCGGGCCAACATCGCGCAGGCGAATGCCGACGCTTCGGCGCAGCTGGCTGCGCTCCTGGCCGCCGGCGCCGTCACGCTGCCCGACGGCCGCCAGCTGCTCAACGATGTGTCGGGCCAGCAGGTCACAGCTCGCGTCAACCGCATCAATTCCGCGCGGCTGAACGAGGACGGTTCGCTGTGGGGATTCCTGCACGTCGAAACTAGCCACAACTGCTACACGACGTGGGAATTCAGATGGCGTGACGGCGCGCTCAAGGTCCGCAGCGAAGACGACCTCTACTGACTCAGGCATCGAGGACACACCATGACCGACCGCATCAACATGAAAAAGCACGAGGCCGCCGTCGACGCCTGTCTCGCGAAGCTCAAGGCCTTCCTCATGACGCCGGACCACGGCGACGGGGACTGGCCGAATATCCCGCGCGAAGTGCTGACCACCGCCGATGACCTCGTCGGCGAGATGTTGGACCTGAAGTGGGGTCGCGATGTCGACGGCGACGCGCCGGTGAAGGTACGCATGTGGCACCGTGGCCAGCTCCGGCTCGTGTGCGACTGGGCGTTCATCGACACCGGACCGCGCGGGGAAGAGTCGGAGGCGGCCCAGGAAGCGCGCTGCCTGCGCAATCTGTCGACTGTCTCGGCGGTGTCGGCCGCATGCGCGGATGAGCTGCGTCGGCTTCACGTCGAAATGGCGGACGCGCACAACCGGAAGCTGCGCCATCAGGCAGCCTTCGAAGTCGTCGTGGTCACGTATGCGCCAACCGCCGAGTGGGCGGCGGGCCAGGGGCGCCAGGATGCGCCGGTCAGCCTGCATCTCGACGAGGACCAGGCGGTCGCCTTCCTCGACGAAAACGAACGCGCACCGGGCGGCTTTGTCCCTGAGCGCCGATACCGCATGCTCGCGCTACCTCCGCACAACGAAAGACCCGAAAACGGCTTTGCCGCGTATCGCGCCCGGGTCGAAGCGCTCTGCGGGAAGGTGGTGCCGCGCTACGCTACCGTGCAGTCGCTGAATCTGCAGCATCGGCGTAGCCGCTTCGCGCGCCAGGCCTGATACAGTACGCGTCGTTGCCAAAGGAACCGGATATGCCCAAGCTTTCCCACGATACGTTGTTCTCCCGTGCGCTGCCTCTCGCCATCGCCGACCGCCTGGCGCTGGCGGATGCTTATCCGCGTGAGAGCGAACACTGGAAGGCAGCACGGGCCGAGGCAGAGGCGATGCGCAAGCTCAAGGGCCGAAAGCTCGCACAGCTCGACGCTGCCGAACAGAAAGTGGCGTTCGCGGTTTTCATCTGTGCCGAGCAGTGGGAAGAAGGGCTTGCCGCATCGATGGCCCCCTCCGACCGAAAGGTTGCGGCTGACAGCAGCCGTAACGTGCGACTTTTTCGCGAGGCCAGGCTGACCCGTTGGGGACGTTCAGAGTTCGAGGTGATGGTCGAGAATAGCGAAACCGTTGGGTTGGTAGAATTTCTAGACCGCAAAGCTCGCGAAACTCGTCAGGGGTAGCGCGCGATGGACCCGAACAACACAATTCCCCCGACCACGCCAGCCGCGGCCGCCAACCTCTGCCCGCACTGCCTCGCGCTCATCGGCACACCGCACAAGGAAGGATGCCCGGATGGGCCTAGCCTCGTCGGCATGCCACGTGACGACGGCCTGGTCATGGGTGTGGCCCAGTAAGCGGCGGCGCGCACGTTGTGCCCTGGGCCACAGAGTGACCCCGCACAAACATAACTTGTCAAATAAGGCATTTATTGGTATAGTTCATGAACTTCTGTAGAGGAGTTCATCATGACCGCATCGACTCACGACGAGCTGGGACTGTCTGTCCTCGAACTGGCGGAACGCCTGAACGCCATGTGCGCGGCAGGGCAGGGCGACCAGCCTGCTGTCATCGCCTTCGACCCCGGCTACACCATTATGGGCGGCCGTCCGACGGTGGCCATCACCGACGCGTCGGCCGGCTTCGACTGGGACCATGGCAAGGTCTTCCTGCACACAGCGAAACGGCTCGGCCCGGCCGGCGAATCGCTCGCGAAGCTTCATGTTCAGCTCGACATGCTGTCTGCCGCTCGCTATCGCGCCCAGCGCGTGCTCGAGAATCCCGCGCTGTTGGACACCGAGCGCGTGGCCAGACTGCGTGAGCTTTTCGGCGCGGGCGCGGTCCCGCCGCCCTCCCGGACCTGATTGCTCAGCACCCGACCACACATAAGGCCAAAATCATGACCACCGTTACCCAGTCCCCCGCCAATTGCGGGTTTCGCCTCACGCCGCTGCGCGCGTACCTTCTCGGCACGGCGCTGCTTCTGCTTGTCATAACGAGTCCGTTCACGGTCGGCCCCGGTTTCGCACATACCGGTACGGTGCTTTCCGGTCTGTTCGACTCGACAAAGGCGTGGGCTGCGCGGAACCCGCTCTCGTCCTGGTTCGTTACCGCAGCCATCGGCTTTTCCCTGTTTAGCGGCGCACTGGCCGTCCCGGCGAAAAAGAAAGGCGGTTCGCGCGGCCTCTTTATCGCATTGACCGCAGTCGGATGCATCATCGGCGTGGCGGCCCAGCAGTGGTTCTTCTGGGCATCGCCCACCATCGGAAACCTGTTCGATGCGTTTTCGGCGGCAGGCGGCGTACCGACATGGCTGAATTTCATTGCAACCGCGCTGGTGGTGATTCTAGCCAACATTCCCCATGGCGCAGTGGTCGTCGTCGTTATGTTGACCGTGGGTGCGGCAGCTGAAGAAAACTGCGCGTGACCGCGCGGAAAGCCAACAAGACAAGGATATTCCCATGGCCACCGCTTCGAATTCGACTGCAGCCAATTGGCGTCGCGTGACGCCGCTGCGTCTCTATCTGGTTATCATTTTCGCGCTCGTACTGTTGGTGACGAGTCCGTTCACCGTGGGCCCTGGGCTTGTGCGGCTCGGTGACTGGCTCTCCCGTGCTTTCGACGTCATCAGCATGGCCGTCGCGGCCATCCAATGGCCCGCACATCACCCGGTGCTCTGCTGGTTCATGTTGGCCCTTCTCGGAGGCCATCTGGTCGGCGGAGTGGGATTGTGCATCTGGAAGGTTGATGCGGTCATCTGGTCGGGTCGACGCATCGCTGTCGTCTCGCTGATGTTCGTCTTCGGTCTGGGGTTGTACGTGTGGCTGTACACGTTCCAACCGTCTGCCCAGGCGTTATATGACGCTTTCCTGGCGGCGGGTGGCGTGCCCGAGATACTGGTTTTCGTTGCCACGGCTATCGTCGTGGTGCTCGCGTACCTACCGATTATCGCTGGAGGACTGGCGCTGGCTGCCGCCTTACTCACTGTGCTCTCGTGCGCCTTTTGAGCGCCAGCACATCATGACCTGGCTGACGCCCATTCCCTTCCTGCTGGTGCCCACCGACGATGGCGAGTCGTTCACCACCATGCCCGCCGGGCACACGGGCTTGCCGCTGCCGCCGCACCCTAGTGCGTTCGGCGTGCGGCGCCGGCACCACACTCATGAGGGCGTCGACCTTTACGTGCCGCAGGGAACGCCGGTGAGTGCCGTGGAGGAGGGGGAGGTGGTCGCCGTGACGCCGTTCACCGGGCCGCACGCGGGGCTACCGTGGTGGCTCGATACGTGGGCCGTGTTCGTCGAGGGGCAGTCAGGTGTCGTGGTGTATGGTGAACTCCTGCCGTGTGTGACTTCCGGTTCGCGGGTGCCGGCGGGCACGGTGCTCGGCCACGTGACGCCGGTGCTGGCCAGGGACAAGGGCCGGCCGCGCTCGATGCTGCACCTGGAACTCCATACCGCAGGCAGTCGCGTCGCGCCCGAATGGCTGGTGCACGAGGAGCGGCCGGCCATGTTGCGCGACCCGACGGCATATCTGCTGTCGATTTCGCCCTGAAGCGCAATGCCGCGCGTCAACGCACAGCACTCGTCTGCTGCTCAGCGAGTTTCTGTCGGCGCGAGTTGAGCATCTCCGACATCGCTGACTGAGCCATCCTGATTTCTGCCGCCGCGGCGCTGCTCAGCTGACGGTCGTAGACCTGAAGCGCATCGCGCAGCGCTTCGTAATCTTGGCCTTCAGCTCTCCACGAGCCACCCTCTTTCGCCTGCCCGTCGATGCGCACGAGCGCCGCATGGCCTTGCCGGATTGGACCCAGCTGCGTCCGCTCAAACCCGGCCCGGCACAACTGCTCCGAGATAATCAGATGCTGCCCCAATATCGTGACAACACCGGACGAGCCTTTGCCCCTGCAGAGGACATCAAGGGCGACATAGGGCTGGAGGAGAAGGAGATTGGGTGCCGCTTCGGTCGCCATCAGCTTGCCGAGCAAGGGAGAGATGGTTTTTCGGACAGGTTTGCGGGTGGCGGAGAGGTTTCGGCTCACAGGATTCTGGCGTCTGGATAAAGCGGTCGAGTGCTTCATTTTACCCTGACGTTGAAACGTCTCAACGCTCGCGAGCCAATCGCAGATTTAATCCCGGAGCGCGCCCGGCTGGCGGCTATCCCCAAAGCCCACTACCATGCCAGGAACCAGGGCGAGGGGAGGTACGATGCTGAATTCCGACGAGTGGAAGGCCAGGGTGGTCAAGCAGTCGCTGACTCTCTGCCCCGCATGCCAGTCAACCCGGCTCACCGCCGGGGCGTGCGGCATCGGCTCCATGACGGTGCATCAGGAGTACACGTGCGAAACGTGCCAGTACGAGTTCACGGCAGTCTTCGCGCTGCTCGGCTGTTACGCGGGGCATCCGGAGTAGACCCGCGGCAGCGCGTCCATCGTTACTCGACGGTTTATGGTTTTCAACTGAAACTATACGTGGCTTTGCCAAAGGCGAAGCCACATGCAAGTCATCCGTTTCGACCACCAGACTGAGCGCGCGCTCCGGGACGAGCAGGTGGCGGCATGCGCGGCCAGTGTGCTTGACGCACTCGTGGCTACGCCGGTGCCGTACTGGCGGGGAAAGTCGGAAAAGCAGGCGGCCAAAAGCGTGCTGCAGCCGGTGCTCAACGCCTACATCGAACAGGAACTGGTAGACCGGGGCTGGGAGCGCGAATGGCGGGCAACCGGCGCCAGCGATGGCGCGAATGGCATGCGGGTGGACTTCTGCCGACAGGTCGGCGGCGGCCAGGTGGTCGCCGTGGAGGTCCAGCTCGGCAACGTGGGCCGTTTCTACAGCGATATCTTCAAGTTCCTGCACTTGCAGGCACAGGGCAGGCTCGCGCTCGCCATCCATGTCTCGTTGACCGACGAGACCGCGAATCTTACCGACTCGGGGCTTTCGACCCACGAGACGACCTTGCGGCGAGTCGCCGAGGTGTCCGACACGGTCTTTGAAAAAATCCCCGTGCCGTTGATGTGCCTCGGTCTGGCCCATGATGGCTCGCCTATCGTCGACTTTGCGAAATCGCTGTTCCCGCACCCCCGAGTGCTTCAGGGTGACGGCGCGAAGACGTCCATCAGCCACGCCGTCGCCCAGTTGCGCCGCGGCGTCCCGATTGAGCAGGTGTCCCCGCCGTCAGTGATTCGGCCGGCGCTGCGGGCAGTGGCCAATGTCCGGCAACTGGACCTGATATGAACCGCGCGGCCCCGCTGCAGCAACATCCGCGCGTGCTCGAACAGCTCGAGCCGCTGCCCGCAGCGCGGCGCGCGGTTCAGCAGGCGCGCCGGGGCGTGCCGGTCACGTTCGACGACAGCGAAATCGGTGACCTCGAGCGCGAAGCCCTCGTCGAGGGGCTGCCACTCTGGTGCGCCGCCCGCGCAGGCCATCTGTACTTGGCTGCCAATGCCTCGTGGCCGGGGCTGTACAAACTCGGCTGCACGCGGCGTGCAGTGCAGACACGCGTCGCCGAACTGGGCGGCGCCGGCATGGCCACGCCCTGGCTCATCGTGTTCAGCTGGTCGGTATATGACGCGCACGGGCTCGAGGCAAGGGCCAAGCGGGCCTGCGCACCGTGGCATCAGCACGGAGAACTGTTCGCCGCCCACTTCGATGTACTGCGCGCCGCCGTCGATACGGCCATCGCGGAGGACCGCGCTCTGCTCGAGCGACACGTCGGTGCGAGCTTCGCTCCAGGTATCCTGGCTGAGTGGCTGGGCGAGGTCGCCTGCAAGGCGCACTAGCCGGGGGGGTTCATCGGAGTCCAGACACGCTCAGACGGGGAAGCGCTGCGGGTCACTTCGCCGCCCACCGCTCGATGACGTCCAGCACTCGTTGCTCGACGCTAATGTTCGCCGCCGTAGCGCCTCGCGCAGCGGCGGCGACACGACGCGCTTCCCTGGCCTGGGACTCCAGCCAAGAGAGCAGGAACACTTCGTCGAGCCGTGCCAGAACATCGCCGCCACCGGTGTCCCAGACGTCGATGGCGGCGCGCGACGTGTCAGCCTTCAGAAACGGCAGCAGCCGCACCCACCAGCGCCGGTTCCACCTTTCCCTCCGGGCCAGCTCTTTGTCCACCATGTCCTGCTCGGTCGACGCCAGCTCGCGCTCGAGACGCGCGGCCGCACGCACTGCAAGGGGTAGGGCCACACTGCGCGGCACGCTGACAAAGACAGGCTTTTCTTCATGCTGACGGGGCACGACAACCGCTACCATTCGACGCTCCTGAACGTGATGGGGAACCTGCGCCTTGGAGGGCGCAACATTCTGACGTTGCGTATTACGCGTTACGTGGTATATTATAGCGACTCAACGAAGCCTCGCTACTACCTTCTCGCACTCGTTTTAGACCTATACGACACCAGGTCAATTACGAAGAGAGGTCCCCATGAAACCTGTAACTGGTATTGCAAATCGATTCTATGCCGGCGTGGGCTCGCGCGAGACGCCCGACCATGTGCTGGAGCTGATGAAAAAGCTCGCGGGCAGGCTCGCCGCGCGTGGTTATGTGCTGCGCTCCGGCGCGGCTCCCGGCGCGGACACGGCGTTCGAGGAAGGTTGCATCGCAGTCCGCGGCATCAAGGAAATCTGGCTGCCGTGGCCGGGCTTCAACGACCATCCGGATACGAAACTGTATCCCAGCGAAACGCACTACGAGATGGCCGAGATGGTTCATCCCGCGTGGGAGCGCCTCACGCGCGGCCCGCGCAGTCTCCACGCGCGCAATGTAGGACAGGTGCTCGGTGAGGATATCGCCACGCCAGTGTCGTTCGTGCTGTGCTGGACCCGCGATGGTTGCGAGTCGGAAGCGCAGCGCACCCGCGACACGGGCGGCACGGCCACCGCGATTGTGCTGGCGGACCGCTGGGGCATCCCTGTGTTCAACCTGGCCAAGCCGGACGGCTACGACCGCTTTGTCGCGCACGTGCTGGCCGAGGACCGAGAGTTCCATCCGGACAACACGCTGCCGTGCAACGGCGAAGTGTTCGTCTTCGGCTCGAATCTCGCGGGACGGCATGGCAAAGGAGCTGCTGCGGTAGCAAAGGAGCAGTTCGGCGCGCAGGCCGGCGTGGGAGCTGGGCTACAGGGTCAGAGTTTCGGCATTCCGACGAAAGACGGCCGGCCCCTTACGGGCAACGAACGGCCATCGTTCAACGACCCCGAACAGACCCTGTCGCTCGAGAGCATCCGCCAGTACGTCGACAAGTTCATCGCGTACGCGAAAGCGCACGAGGCTGAGCGGTTCTTTGTCACGCGCGTCGGGTGCGGCCTGGCGGGCTACCAGGACGAGCAGGTCGCGCCGCTCTTCGTGAAGGCGCCGAGCAACTGTTCGTTCCCGGAACCCTGGCAGCCGTGGCTCGGTCCGCGCAAGCGGACGGTGCCACTCACCGGTGCGGATGTGTCGTTCTCGGAGACGCGCGTGGTGCATGTACGCGAGGAGCCGTATGACGTCTACATCGGCCGGCAGATGGGTGATGGCAGTGCGTTCAAGCAGTCGGAGTTCGCCAATCCCTTCCGTATCGGGGAAGACGGCACGCGCGAGGAGGTGGTCCAGAAGTTCGCCGACTATGCGCAAAGCAACGAGGCGTTGCTGGGCAAGGTGCATCTGCTCAAGGGCAAGCGGCTCGGCTGCTGGTGCAAGACGAAAGAAAACCCTCATGCGCTCTGCCATGGCGACGTGCTCGCAGCACTGGCCGACGGCCGCGCGTGGTCGCTGCCCCCGGCGGTGCAGCCCAGCCTTTTCTGAAAGGAGATACCTGATGATTATCGGCCTGATTGGTGGCGGCCTCGATGGCCTGCCGTCCGGCATGCGTTATCCGACGCTCGCGCAGGGCAAGGATACGGTGGCGGACTATCTGGCGCTCAAGGGCTTCACGCGGGTGGCTTTCGCGGACAGCCTGAAGCAGGAGGTGGCGAAAGCCTACGGCACCACGGTGGCCCGTCTCGAGCAGCGTGAGCTGAAAGAGACGCAGCAGGACTACCTGGCGCTGAAACACTGCCAGGACCAGGAGTTCGTGGAGGTCGCGCTCATGCATCTCGGCGCAGTGGGGGCGGGTGGCACCCTGCTCGTAGCTGCGGACGAGCTGCAGGCGGCAATGGACGCACCGCGCTCGCCGCGCTGGGTGACCCAGCTCTGGGGCACCGAGTATCGTCGCAAGCGGTACGGCGACGACTACTGGACCCGGCAGGGCTGTGAAAAGGTCAGCGGTCTCGACGACTTCCTGGTAACCGACGTCCGCATGCCGAATGAGCCGGTTGCGCTGGCAGAGATGGGCGCAATGCTCGTGCGCATCGTTCGCCCGGGCACCGAGGTCGCGTACACGGGCGGGGAACATGTGTCGGAAATCGCGCTGCTCCACACGCAGGTCGACGCTACGCTCATCAATCGCGAGGGCGACTTTGCTGGACTCTACCGGCAGGTCGACCAGCTGCTCGAGCGGGCTCGCACGGCCGCCTGAGCAACGCACGATGTCTCTTTGACGCCCACCTGCATGGTGGGCGTTTTACATGCGGGTGTTGCGTGTAAACGTCAGAATGACAGTTAAGTTAACTTTGTGAATATTAACTTGACATCAAAGCATTATCTCGGTAATGTGCTTCACATGGATGGCAGAAATTGAATCGCAGCTGCAACGAGTTTTGTGTTGTTTCCTCCGCGGCCCGCAAGGGCCAGTCCGGTGGGGATGAAAATCCTCCGAGAGACTTTGCCCGGTCAGTGCATGCACTGCCGGGCTTTTTTTGTTGTCCGTCCAGAAACCGGCAATCATGGCCGTCAGCGACACTATACTCATCTGCCGGTGGAGACAGCATCTTCATCGGACTGAAAGGGATAGGGATTTTGCCCGGTGAGCGAAGCTCCCGGGCTTTTTTTCGTCTACGCAGAAAATGATTGCACGTCATGCTCGAATCGCACGCTATACGAGGGTGCGGCGACTCCTCGCCGTGAACATTCATACGAGGACAACATCATGGAAGGTTACTTCGACGTGGAAGACTACCTGGAGCAGCAAGCGAAAAACGGTAACGACGGCGAGCCCATCAGCTTCGAGCCGTCGGAAACCGACGAAAGCTGACCACTCACACCCCATCTTCAGGCCCCTGAGCATCGCTCAGGGGCTTTTTCACGTGGCGCCGCCGCTCAATCGCGATTCCGCCAGCCAAAGCGCAGCGCGCACGCGTTGACGGCCACCGTGAACTCCGCCGGCAGGGGGCCGAGTACCCGCTCGGCGCGCCGCAGGAAGGCGACCAGCGTCCGCGGCTTGGAGTCCGGCTCGTGCACCGGCGCGAACCGTGCCTCGTCACCGAGCAGATGCAGTTCGTCGATGCACCCCATCGAGTCCATCTCGAACCAGGCGAGGTCCATCCGCGAGCACTCGAGCGCGCGGCATACCGCGTCGGCATAGTCCATCGCGCCGTTCGTCACCGACACCCCGTCGTTTTCCGGGTGGTCCGCCAGCAGGCACCAGCCGAGCCCCGGCTGCCCGGGCGTGCGCAGTATCAGCGCGGAGACGCCCGGCCGGCCGGTCGGGCCGCCCGTTAGCGTCACGTTGAACTGCATCGGACGCCCCAGGCTCGGGCGCGTCAGTTCCAGCCGGCTGAACCACAGTTTCCCTTCCATTCCATCCTCCTCTCCGGCCGGCAGTCTATCCGATTTCTCAACCCGTCTCCACGCCTATACTCCGCTGCAGGTCACATATATCGTTAAATGCGCGTTTGTCATGCAACAAGCCTGCGCGCACTCAAAACCGGAGGAAAACACCATGGAAGCAACCGTCGCACGTCAAGACAGCCCCGACTGGTACGAGCTGCTGGAAGAGGCCGTGCGCGAGCCCGGCCAGCTGGCGGCCGCGTACCGCTTTTTCCATCAGTACAGCCTGACCAACCGCTGGCTGGCGAGCACGCAGCTGCGTGCCCGCGGACTGCCGCTGATGCCCATCAACACCTTCAAGGGTTGGCTGGGTGTCGAGCGGCCGGTCCAGAAAGGGGAGAAGGCGAGCATCGCGCTGGTCATGCCGGTGCCCGTCAAAGCGAAGAAGAAGGACGAGAAAACCGGCGAGGAGGTCGAGCACAAGCGCTTCACGCGCTTCATGCTGCGCAGCTACTGGTTCCACCTCGGGCAGACGGCCGGCGCGGAGTATCAGCCGCCGGAACCGGATGGCAAGGAGTGGAGCGTGAAGGCCGCGCTGGACTTCCTCGAAATCCAGGAACGTGCGTTCGAGTTCGCGAGCGTCACGGACACGAAGCGTCTGGGCTGGGCCGGCGGCAATGCGATTGCGGTCTCGCCGCTCGATGCGCATCCGGTCTATGGCCGGCTGCGCGAGATGGCCCGCATCATCCTGGGCCATACCGCGGATGAACCGGGCAAGAGCGTGCCGCAGGAAGCCGACCTGCGCGACCTGGAAGCCGAGACGGCCGCGTACCTGTGCGCGGCAACGCTGGGCATTCCGGGCCTCGAGGAAGGCCGCATGCGGGTGCAGCTGGCACTGGACGACGATGACGGCAGGAAGCCGCGCATCCCGGACCGGCTCGCCAACCGCGCTTTCTCGGCGGCCGACAAGCTGCTCAACGCCGGCTACTGCTAATCCAGAAACAGTGCACTCAGGACAGGGTGAAGCGTGCTTCACCCTGTTTTTTGTGCCGAGGAGATAACGATGAAGTATCCCAACATCATCAGAGTGGCTGGTTTTTCGCAGGACCAGGGACTGGGTACGATGGTTCGCGTCGAGTCGCGTCGCGTCGGCAGTTTCGACGAGGACGGGGACCCTTACGGCACGAGCTACTCGCAGCTGTACGCGTACGAGTATCCCATCCTGAAGGTGACCCGGTGTGGCAAGTGGATTCGCGCTGAAGGCGAACGCAAATTCGTACTCGACACGTCGCGCAAGCGCTTTGCTCACGAGACGCTGGAGCAGGCCCTCGAGTCCTTCAAGGCCCGCCGGCAACGTCAGATTTCGATACTGAAGGCGCGGCTTGCCGCGGCTGAAGAAGAGCTGGCGCTCGCGAACGTCGACCCGGTCAACCCCGATGTCTTTCACTTGAACCACACACAGCTCGCGCAGCTGGCTGGCGTCACCGCCTGACCTCGCTGAACCCCATACGGAGATTGGATATGTGCAAACAAGAATGCAAGGTGGCGCGCGAGTTGAAGGCCGCCGCCGAACGTGAGATGTGGGTTGCCGTCAATGCGATGAGCTTGCTGTTCGGCATGCATGCCCAGATGGGTGACACCGGAACGTTTGTGACCCTGGTGCAGGAGCAGTCGGGAGCAGGCTTTCTCGACGGGCTCATCGAGCTGGCGCCACTGGCCGTGAAGGTCGCGGAAGTGGAGCTTGCCCTGGGCGCCGCGTGCGAAGAGGGGTTCCCTGGGGTGTTCCAGTACGAGGTCACCGAAGAGCTGGGCAAGGTGCTGGTGGATGCCATGCACGAGCGCAGCGGCGACCTGCAGGCCACCGGAATGCAAAAACTGGGGGACCTTGCCTACAGTTTCATGGGCGATGCCTCGAGCGACCCGGCGGACCTGGCGAACTATGCCCGGGCCATCGAACAGGTGCTGCCTGGCTGGACGGTGCCGGTTGCGGATACGAAGGGAGCGTCAGCATGAAAGTGACCTTCTACATCGTGCCGGCACTCACCGACATCGCCGGTCAGTGCCGCATCGTCGCCTGCAACGCGTCGCTCAAGGAAATCGCTGACGAGGCGCGCAGCGTGCGTGACCACTACAGCAAGTTTCCGCAGCAGTGGATGGAAGCGGGGCTGATGAACTCCCGCGGCCAGGTGGTGGCGCTCGACGCGCCGCCGCATGTCTGGGCGGAGCTTCGTGCCGATGAACCGCTGATGGCGGGCATCACGTACGAGGTGGAAGTCGAAGCCGTCGTGGCCTGACCGGAGGACAGCGTGAAGATATTTTCTCATCCTGTTCCGAAGGTCGGCGACACGGTCGTGCTGAACGACCACGGTCTGCGGCAGGTGTATGGCACCTGCCACGAGTTGGCTCACATGAAGACGCTGCGCATGACGGTGACGGAGGTCGACAGCGAATCGCTGACGGCGCCGGAGCTGACGTTTGCCGTGTCGGTGGACAACCCGGATATCGACGCCTACCTCATCGATAACTGGTGCTTCGACATCGTCGACGCCGCATAAAGGAGAAAATTGATGGGCTACAACGCTACTGTCGTGGTGATGGTCGACGCGCTCGACCGGCTGGAGAAGGACCCGACGTTCGGCAAGAGCCTCGCCGATGCCATTCGCTTGATGATGACGCACCGTCCGGACCGGCTGGACGTCGGCTCGGGTGGTCATGCCAATGCAGCGCACGTGGTCGAAGTGCATCACGCCGACAGCACCTCGCTCGTGACTATCGGCGGCAACCTCGGCGTGTCGCATCTGCAGACCTACGGCTGGCGCCACACGGAGCCGGCCCTGCAGGAGCGCATGCTGCGCGAATGGGCGGACAAGCTCGGCTTCGATGTCGTGGCCCGGCCGAAATCCACCACCCAGGGCAAGCAGTACCTGCTCGTGCTGTCGGGTGGCGGAGATACGGTCGTGAAGCTGGTGTCGCAGTCGGTATGGGACTGGGTGCAGGCCGACTATGGCTCAGCGGAAGCGAGCTACGCCGAACCGGTCCCGCCGGCCGTCCTCGACCTGGCCAAAGAGCATGGCGTCGAAGGGCACTTCAAGGGCGGCACGCTGCACGTGACGCGCAGCTCGGCGGAGAACGACCGGGCGATGTCCGCCCCGGGGCCTTCGTTCGACGACGTCGCCGAGGCCGTGAAGTACGCGAAAAAGCACAAGGTCAGCATCGAAGAGACGTTCAACGGCTACCTGTACTGATGCCGTTCTGTTGACTCCCATGGCCGCTCCTCACCGAGCGGCCATTTTCATTGGAGTTGGCATTTCACGCATTATAAGGCATACTATTCGCGTTCCGCACCCTGGGGTTCCTGATGCTCCCTTTCGCCTTGCTCAGTGGGCTGGCCTGCCTGGCCAGCCAGGCCGTATTCATGCGCGTCGTCAGCGCTGCCAACGGCGACTATTACCTGACGTACTACCTGACCACGCTTTCGTTCATCGTCTTCTCGGCGCTCGGCAATCTCGTCGCGCCCCGGCTGAGGCGCGCGCTGCCACTCGTCGAGGTCGGCGCCGGGCTCTATGCCGTCGCTCTGGGCGTCGGCATCCGGCTCGGCTTGCTCGCCCAGCTCACGCTCCCGACCTGGGCCGCCGTCGCGCTGCTCGCGCCGCCCGCGCTCGCGCTCGGCGTGCACCTGCCGCTCTATGCGCACTTCGTGCGTCGGCATGTCGGCCTGACCTACGGCGTCTACCACCTCGGTGCGGCGCTCGGCGTGATTGCGCTCGAATGGTTCGTGTTGCCGTTCGCGACGCTGTCGGGTGTGTTGCTCACGCTGGGCACCATCCAGACCGGGTTGGGGGTGCTGGTCGCGAGGGCGCTCCGTCGCGCGCCGGCAACCGACGCGGCGACGCAGCCCGCGCCGTCGTGGGGAGCCTGGCTGCGTGCGCATCGCACGGCCGTCATCGCCGTCTTCCTGGCCAGCATCGCCAGTTACCTCGCTATCGGCTGGGGACTAAAGGGCTACCAGTACATCGTGCTGCCCGCCCGCATGCACAACGGGCTGTATAACGGCGCGGTGTTGCTCGCTCTCGCACTGGGCGGCCTCGTGGCCCTGGGCCGGCGAACCTCGCCGGCCGCGCTCAGCGCGCTGGTAGGGGTCTGGCTCGCCGCCGGGCTCCTCTGCTACCGGGAAGCGCCGGCGTGGCTGCTGCATTCCGGGTTCATCCAGCTCGAGGCCTATGCGCTGATGCTGGCCCTGTTGCTCAGCCTTCCCGTGATGGTGTCCGCTGCGCTCTTCAGCTGCCTGTCGGCCGCCATGAAGGAGGCGCGGGACGTGTCCGTCAGCCGGCTGCTGCTGGTGTCGGCGCTCGGCAACGTCGCCGGCGGCGTGGCCGCGATTGCATGCGGCGCGCAGCTCCTGACAGTCTGGCCCGCGCTTGCAGCGGGAGCGCTGCTCGTCCTGGTCCTGCTCGCGGTCACGCAGCCGCGGCGTCCGCTCGCGCTGGGCACCTGGCTGGTGGCCTCCGCGGTCGGCTTGGCCATGGGGGTGAGTGTCGGTTTCCAGCCGGTAGCAACGGCCTACGCGTTCAAGGAACTGCCGGCCCTCCGGATGACGGGCGCGACGCTGTCGACCGTGCTCGGCAGCACCGCTGGCTTCATCTCGGCGCGCACCACGCAGATTCCGGCGAGCGTGCTCAACGTGCCGCTCGACCGGGTCTACTTCGTCGACGGCCACCTGAGCCATTTCCTCAACACGGAACGCGAGACGGCCGTGGCGCTCTTTCCGGCCAAGGTGGTCGATGCGCCGCTGGCGCGCAGCCTGGTGATTGGCCTGGGGTCCGGGCAATCCGCGCTCGGCGCCAGCCTCATTTCCGCCCACACCGATGTTGTCGAGATTTCGCCGGCCGTGCTGCAGGCGCTGCCGACGATGGCCGCGTACAACCATCGGGTCGGCGCGCGCCCCGACGCGACGATTCATCGCGACGACGCGCTCGATTTCGTGCGCCACTGCGCACCGGGCAGCTACGACTTCATCTTCAACACGTCGACCTACGCGATGATGTTCAACGCGTACAAGCTGTACACCGACGAGTTCGTCAGCGCGGCGAAGCGCTGCCTGAAGCCGGGCGGCATCCTGCAGCTGTACGTCGACGAAAACGAAGGTGCGAGCCAGGAGCAGGTCCGCACGTTCCTCGCGCCGGTGGCCCGGCACTTCGCGCACCTGTACATCGCACCGAGTCCCTATCCCATCATCCTGGCCTCGGACCGCGAGCTGCGGCCGGGCGCGACCATCGACCTCGGCCGGCTGGTCACGCGCGCCGCCGACCAGAAGCTGCTGGCCGACGATATCAGCCTGCTGCGCGCAGTGAGCTGCAGCGGCTGGACCACGCCGGGCCCGCTGCTGCCGACGGGCCGCGAACCGCTCTCGACGCTCGACCATCCGGTCATTGAAACGACGTCGATGCGCCTGCGCCTGTCGATGCTCACGAACGGGCTCGGCCAACAACCGAACGACCTCTACACAGTGCTCAAGCCGTTCACGCCGGCGACCAGCGTTGCTGCCTGCGCGAAGCCGGCCGAGTGGGCGCCGAAGGCCGGTGCGCCGCTCGTGGTTCCGCAGTACGTGACGGGCGGCCAGGGAGTCGAGCCCGCGGCTATACGGTGAGGCAGGACACATCCCTCAACGTAAAGGACACCATCATGTCTTCTAACCAGACACTCAAGCTTTCGCGCGACAAGAACGCGGTTGCGCTGCGCCAAATCCGTCAAGTCCGCGAAGCGGTCGGCACGATTTTCGGCATCATCCAGGACGGCACGGCTATCAACGCGGAGTTGGCAACCAACTGCGTGAAGGTGGCCGAGTTCGAGCTGGCGTATCTCTGCAAGACGCTGGGAATCGAGACTGATAGCGCGCAGGAGCGTGACCAGCGCTACGTTCAGCTGCGCCAGGCAAACGAACGCATCCGCGAACTCGAAGCGCAGCTCGGCAACGTGCAGGCTCCTGAAGTGACCCAGATGAGCCTGAAGCAGATGGCCGAACAGCTACGGCGGTGGTGGCGCCACGAAGGGTTCGGGCATATTTCCGACATTGCGTTCGGCGAGTACGTCTGCAAAGTAAACTTCAGCTGCAGTATGTTCGGCGATTTCCGGCTGATTGACTCGGACACCCCCGTGACGGACAAAGAGCGCAAGGACTGCTGGTACGACAGCCTACGCGAGCGCGGCTTCGTGCTCATCGAAGACGACCGTGAGTGGGCTCTGGCCGACTGCGACGCGAGCCGCCATGCGCTATGCGAGCTGTTCAAGACGCGCCTGCCTTCGTCGAAGGTGTTCAAGTTTGATAACGTGCAGCGCCATCGGGTGGACGGGTTTGTCATTCGCGGCGCCGAAGTGTACATCCACCAGATTTCCGACTTCCTCACGCTGCCGGCGCCGGAGAAGAAGGTGGCATAACGGTATCATCTCGCTCCAGCCCGGGCTTCTGCCCGGGTTTTTCTTTGGCCGTTCGCGGGTCTCCTGGCGGCGTGGCTATACGGGAGCGTAGTACCGCCACGCTTCGTGGCTCAACCCAAGGACACAGGAGAAGGACATGACACGACGCACGCAATACGATATCTGGGTGGACACGTTTCATCCCATCAAGAATCCGCGCAAGCATCCGGCTTCGGGCGAGGTCACGCGGTTTGAGGCCATGGGGCAGGACCTGGACCAGGTGCTGGCTACCTCGAAGTACGCACCGGAAACGGTCTGGACGATGCTCGTCAACGACGGCAAGTTCCACATTGCCCAAGGCTATCACCTCGTGAACCGTGCGTTCTACTTCATCACCGAGGTGCCGTTCGACCCGGCCAATCCCGAGCACGTGCGGCGTTACCAGCAACGAGACGTCGCATATTGATTCACTGGAGTCACCATGAGCAAGCTTTACACGCGCTATGCGGCGATGAACGCCGGCAAGAGCACGCAACTGCTGCAGATTGAGCACAACTATGCTGCACTCAACAAGCAGGTGCTGCTGCTGACGGCGAAGATAGATAACCGCTTCGGCGTGGGCAAAATCACTTCGCGGCTTGGCGTGAGCAAGGACGCGGAAGTGTTTGATGCCGGCGTGGATATGTTCGCGCGCGTCGTCGCATTTCGCGACCAGGCTGGGGATGCGCTGGGTGCCGTGCTCATCGACGAGGCGCAGTTCCTGACCGTCGAGCAGGTGCAGCAGCTCCATCGTGCCGTGCATCAGCTCGATGTACCCGTCCTGTGCTTTTGCCTGCGCTCGGATTTCCAGGGCAAGCCGTTCGCAGGCTCGGCCATGCTGCTCACCCTGTCGGAAGACATCGAGGAGCTGAAAAACGTGTGTGCGTGCGGCTCCAAGGCCACGATGAACATGCGCGTCGACGAGCGTGGCCAGCGGGTCCGGCAAGGGCCGCAAGTGCTCATTGGCGACGTCACCTACAAGCAGGTATGTGCACGCTGTTTCTACAGCGAATGACTCTCTGGAGCCCGCAATTGCGGGCTTCTTTTTTGGTATCTGGATTTCCATGTTGGGAGGTCAGTTCACTTGACAAATACGCCTATTGGGCGTATTTTGAGAGTCATCCGGGAATCACCCAAATCAGGTGCGCAAAATGGCACATAACGTATCGGTAGAAGATGCGCTGCGATGCGCGGTTCTCACAGCTCAAGAGCAACCCGGGCAGGTACCTGAAGCGCCCGCGAGCTGGCTTCAGCAGGCCCAAGAAGCGCTGGATGCGCAGGACGAGGGCCGCATCAGCATTGCAGCAGACACTATCTTGCTGGCGCACTGTCAGTATCGTGCTGACTTTGACATCAAGGGCTGGCTGTTTGACCTGCGGTGTGCGGTGCGAGACGCTCTCTAACCCACAAGGAATAATCCCGATGACACGCGTTACCGAATTTCTGGATGCGATATCCGATGCCGACATGAAGGCTGCAATTCGCGAGCTGAAGGTGCTCGACGAGCAGGCTGTTCTCCCTGACGGAGTGGTCCGTCGCCTCGGTGTCGAGCTTGCAGATTACGCGGGCATCGGTAAGCAGGAGGCGAGAAAGGTGTTGGAATACTCGTTGTTTCGTCACGCGGCTTACCGCTGGGCTCAGCACTCCTAACGAGAAAAATCATGAAGGTGAATGAAATCCAGGTTGGAAAGTACTACCACGACGCTAAAGAGGGCGTGCGTGAAGTGCTTGCTATCGAAGGAGGGCCGCTGCGCGTGAAATACAAGCTGTTGGCCGCCAAACAGACGCAAGAGTACGACTACAAGACGCGCGCGATGAAGTCGCGTATCGGCGAGATAGCAGTTGTGAGCCTCGAGACCTTCGCGTCGTGGGCCAAGAGCGTACACGACCAAGGCTCGATTGAGGACGTGCTTCTGACTCTCGAGGCAAAAAAGGTCAAGCTGTCGCCAGGGGAGCAAGCGTTCGTGCGCGGTGCACTCGAAGCGGCCGAAGGGAAGCTCGAGGCAGGCAAGCGAGTGGGAATCGACCACACGGAAGGCCGGGCCGTCGCTGGCCTGGTCAAGAAAGGCGTCGTACATCGCATAGGTGACGAAGCGGAATTTACCAGGCTCGGCGCAGCTTGTGCCCGCGCCACCGACGCAGTGTCCGACTGAGACCGGGAGCCTAGCAGATGTCGTTCGACGCGAGAACGCACGCTGCCCGCACATCATGAAGCGCAATAAGCTGCCGCAGCCATCTCCCGAGCAAGTCAGGACTGCTCGGAAGGCGGCCGGTCTATCTCAAACTGAAGCCAGTCAGTTGGTATCCGATGCCGGCTCGAAAGGCTACCGCACCTGGCAGCGTTACGAAGCGTCGCTGGACAGCGCGGACCATCGTGCGATACCCCTCGCGACCTGGGAATTTTTCCTGCTGCTGACGAACCAGCACCCAAACCTCAAGCTGGTCCGCCGAGGCGGCCCGACCACAGAACAATCCGGATAAATTTTCGTTAGGTCCGCGGGCCCACTGTTCGATTTCCCGAGAAACTTTGCTCATGCCAACGTGATTGCGCTATACGGCCACCCCAAGTCTGGAGTCAGCCGTGAGCTTCCTTCTCGCCCGTATCCTGTCGTGGTTCACCGAACCAGTTCCGCCTATCGCGCCGGGTACGCGCGTCAACCACGTACGCTTCGGCGCCCCCGTCAATTGCGATGGCGTCGTCGTTGAAGTGGGTTCGTTTGGCCAGGTGCTCGTACGTTGGCCGCGAAACGGAACCGAATGGCTGCCGCGCAGCCAGCTCGTGGTGATTGAGAAGTAGGGGTCTGCATCGAGACCACGAATAACCAGGGTCACAGTAGGGGGACTAAAAAGCCGGGCTACACGAAGCAACTTCATTCGCAACAGGAGGTTGCAATGTGTATCACCCGTATCGCCCTGGCCCTGGTCCTTTCGATGTCAATGCTGATGCCACCCGGCCGGCACCACGTGCTGCTCGCCGACGCGCGGCCAGCCAGTCTCGTCATCCGCTGGCGCGGCAACGCTATTCTTGCTCTGCCTTCGGCATCGGGGCTCGAGAGCGCGGCTGCAGGGCAGTAAGGACTGGCGTCAGCACCTGCGCGAGCACTTGGCTCATGACTTCCATGTGCATGCGGCGGCGCTCCTCTGCACCCATCCTGGGCTCACGCGGCGGCGCGCTGGCCACGCGTTGCTCGCGTGCCGCGTCGTTTCGCTTCACCCATGTCAGTTCTCGATGAAGACGTTCGGATAGCGGGCGTCAAGCGCGGCTCGGTCCGATTCGCACTCGGCAAGCCGCGTCTTCAAAGTCTGGAGCTGCAGCTCGACCGCCGCGATATCACGACGATAGTGGGCCGCCCCTGAAGATGCGTACCGTTTCGCCCACAAGACGACCTTCTGCTTGTCGGTGGAGAACGCATTGTCATACATCAATTCACCGTCGCTCGTGACGTTTGGCCAACCCGGTGCCTCGCAGAATTTCTCGATAATCTCCGCACCCGCGTAGGTGTACACGGTGGTCAGGCTTCCGAACGTGTCGGGCGCTTCAATCAGCTGGCGCAGCCGCTGCGGGTCCGCTTCCATTTCGCGCTGATACCGCGCCAGGTCTTCATCCCAACCGTCGTAGCGCTTCAGCAGTTCGCCTTTCTGGTTGATTACCAGAATATCGGAGATGTAGGGCGAGCCGACGTGAATTTCTTCCCCGCTCATTCGGACGATATGTCCGATGCGGTAGTGTTCCTTGACATTTTTCCAGCCCATCTCAGGCTCCTTCCCGAGTCGTGATGGCCTTGGTGGCCAGCCCGTCGGCGCGTTCGTTGAAGGCGTCCCCGTTGTGCCCCTTCACCCAGCGCGTTCGCACGGTGCGTTTGTCCGCCAGCGCAAACAGCAGCTGCCACCGGTCCTTGTTTGCGACCGGCTTGCCAGCGGCCGTGCGCCAGCCTCGACCCTCCCATCCACGCCGCCACTCCGACAGACCTTTGAGCACGTACTCACTGTCCGACACCAGCTCGACGGTCGCGCCTTCCGGCGTGCGGCGCAGCCCCTGGATGGCTGCTTCAAGCTCGGCTATCTGGTTGGTGCCGTGGCCGATGAATCCACCGGCTTCCTCGATGACCGTGCCACCGTCGACGACGATGATGCCCCATCCGGCCGGCCCCGGGTTGGTTGGACGGCAGCCGCCGTCGGTGTAGACCGTGTACGCACCGGCAGACCGTGCATACGCGCACGACCCGCTGGGCCTGCCGGCTAGCCGATTGGAACTCACGGCAATGGAAGAGGAGGTGGTCATGATTTTTTCGCCTGGTCGATGTTGCGTGTCCCGACGATGCCGGCGCTGACATTCCAGACGAGGAATACCCTGTAGAGGAGGCCGTTCGACGTGTCGAGCCCGCACAGCGCCAGCGCGAGGGCGATGAGGTCGGTGCCCAGGAGTGCCAGAAGCACCACGACCATGCGAGGGACAGGTATGGTCCGGCAGAAGACGAGCGGCCAGAAGCAGTAACTCAGCAACGTGACGAGCGGAATGCTGTGATTGCCGATGCTCCACCGCGCGGTGCCAATAGCCGCGCCCAAGGCGGCGAGCGTGATGAAGTCGAAATTGACCTTGGTCGGCAGGCCCTTCGCGGTGTGTCTGAACGTGAGCACCCGCCACGCGTGCCAGAACGGCGCCAGCGCCGCCATGACTGGATTCATCGGTAAAGTCCCCGCTCGGAATGGCCCTCAGGCCGGATTGAGATAGGTTGAGGCGAGATTAGTATACCTATTATATTGCAACAAGACAATATCTCATGCCTCGAACATCAGCCACTCCACGGGCTCCAAACCAAAATTTTCGCTTTCGCGTTGACGAATATGCTATTTCTACGTATATTACTGCTACTCCGCGGCGGGCGACGACCATCTGGCGTGCATCCGTCTATGAGGCACCATACACGATAGAGGACTGTACATGAAGAAGCTCGCAATCGCGGCGGCTGCCGCGGCCGCACTGCTGTCCGCCGGCTCGGCCTTCGCCGAGGGGTCGACGTTTACTTTCAGCTCGTATCCCGCGCCCGAGCAGGCGCAACCTTCGGAGCCGGTCTGGCAGAAGGCCCCGCTGAAGGACTGGCCGGCCTCGAACCTGGATATCCCGGACACGCCCACGCCGACGTCGGCTGCGGCATCGGTGACCCCTGGCCTGCGCGTCGAAGTCGGCGCGGCGGTCGAGCACGAATCCTACGAGACGGACGGCGCCGATGGCCAGCACAAGTATGAAGCCGTGCTGCCGGGCGTAAAGCTCGGCGTAGCGCAGACGCTGCATAACGGTGACGAGATTGCCGGCAGCGTGTCGTACTTCCGCGGCACCAGCAGCTATTCCGGCCCGGTCGCGGGCGCGCCGGAGCATTCGGTCAGCGTCGACGGCCTGGACCGCTCGATGCTCATTGCCGACGCGCGCTACAAGTGGCAGACGGGCTTCTATCAGACCGCGCTGCTCGTCGGGGTGGGCTACCGGATGCTCGACGACTCAGGCGTTGCCCGGTCGGGCCAGTATTTCCGTCGTAATCACCGCGTCTACGCGAGCCTGGGCGTCGCGCGTCCGTTCCGTTTCGCGCAAGCCTGGACGGTCACGCCGCGGCTCGAATACCGCCACATCATTCTTGGCCGGCAGTATTCTGACCTCGGTAACGGCGCCAGTGTCAGCGAGCACGGCTTCGGCGCCGAAGCGGCGGTCGATATCACGTACCACAGCGGCGGCCGTGACCTGGTGTTCACGCCGTACGCGCGCATGTGGCACGTGTCGTCCAGCGGCGCGAACGCGATGACTGAATCGAAGAGCCGTACGCGCGAAGTTGGCGTGGCGGTCACGATTCGCTTCTGAGCGAGGGCAGCATGGCACGCGCGCTCGTAGACAGGCTCGTCTCGACGTTGCCCACCGGCACGCCGGGGCTCTTCAACCCCTGGCTGGACCCGTGCCCGGGGGACACGGCGCTCAACGACGCGAACGCGCGGCTCGCGCGCTTGGCCGCCCACTTCGACTGCCACCCCGAATTCCTGGTGGTGGGGGAAGCAAGCGGCTACCTCGGGATGCGCCGCAGCGCCATCGCCTTCACGAGCGAGCGGCTCCTGCTTGACGGCGCGATTCCGCGCGTGCCGGTTCCCGCCGGCCGGCTGACGACGCGCCGCCTGCCGTACAGCGAGCCGAGCGCCACCATTGTCTGGAAGACGCTGAAACACCTCGGGATAGCCGAGCGCACCGTCCTCTGGAACGCGCTGCCGATGCACCCGTTCAAACCTGGCGACCCCGACTCGAACCGCACGCCGACCGACTCGGAGCTGCAGCTGGGTCGTGCCGCGATGGCCGTGCTCGTGCAGGCCTTCCCGCACGCGAAGGTCGTGGCGGTAGGACGCAAGGCCGAGCAGCTCCTGCACCGGATGGACATTCGTACCGCCGGCCAGATTCGGCATCCGGCCAACGGCGGCGCGAACGAATTCGCCGCTGGCCTGCGTGTCCTGGTCAACGGCGGGTGACACGGACGGACACCGAAGGCGGGCGAACCGATGATTTGCCCCGGTTATCCTGGCTGGACAAGCCGCCCCAACAGAGAGACTCAAAAATGGCTGAAGAGACGACAACTTTTTCCCACGTGAAGACCGACAGCACCCCGTTCGTGGCCGGCGGCCTGCGCGATTTCTTCGTGTACCGCGACCTGGGTATCGCGAAGGCGACCAACGGCAAGGTCATCGCGCACCTGGTGCGAGCGAACGAGGCGCCGGAACACGGCACCGGCTGGCACATCCACGGCGCGCAATTCCACATCGTGTACATGCTTAAGGGTTGGGCGCGATTCATGTACGAAGACCAGGAAACGCTGGTCGCGGCGGGCGACTGCGTCCACCAGCGTCCGGGCATCCGCCACTTCCTGTTCGACTACTCGCCCGACATGGAATATCTCGAAATCGTCGGCCCGGCCGACTTCACGAGCATCGGCGTCGAAGGCCCGTGCGAAGTGCCTGCCCCGGGTAAGTGGCCGAGCGCCTGACGCGAGGTAAGCGCGACCCGGAAGAAAAAAGAGGGCGAACCAGTGGTTCGCCCTCGTGCATGGAGTTGTGATACGGCACGCGCCGCTTGACTACCTCAGATGTCCTCGATGAGGAAGATGCTGTTGGCGCCCGCCGTCTTGCGCGCCTCCGTCCTCGTGTGCGACCACGGCTGAATGATGTCCCTGCCGTCGGCGTCCACCAACCGCCAGGCGTTCACCACCCACGCGCGGAGCGTGTTGAAACGCTCCATGTGGTCCTTGCGCAGATACGCCACCTTCCCGTACCCGCCCTCGAGCGGCTTGAACTTCTCGATGAGGCCCTTGCCGGCGGTGGCAAACAGCTCCCGCAGCAACCCCGCGTCATGCTCTGAGGTGCGCGCCGGCATCTCCTCGCCGTGTTCCAGCGACGCCAGCAGTCGACGACGCCAGCCGTAACCGTAGAGCAGGGCAAAACGGTTCAGGGCGTTGATGTGCTTCAGTTTCAGCATTTGTCTATGACCTCCACGTTGAATAATTCCATGGAGGTATAGGCACTTTATGCCGCTGAATGCCTCGCAATTGCAACGATGCTGCGGGGACCCCGCGCGGCCAGGCGCGGCAGCGCGAGCGATTCCAGGAGCGGCAGCGCGAGCGAGGCCATCGCCTCGATGGCAAGGTTGGCCAGCCCATCGTCCTGCACAAGGCAGGCAACCTGCGGCCGGCCAGGGTACGCGCTACTCAGGAAGCTGATGGCCCGGTCGTGCCCGCCGCCGGCGCGCTGCTCGCCGAACGTCACACGGTGCGCCAGCGCGTCGATACGAATGTTGCGGTTGTCGAGCCATTGCAGCATCCAGGCGAGACATGCTTCGTCGCCCAGTCCCGGGGGAACCTTGAACGTCGCCAGTTCGCGGCCGCTGGCGTCTTTCACAGACAGCGGCTGGTCACTGTCGCACTGGAAGGTGCCGGTCAGGACTTCTTCGAGAAACGGGAAAGTGGAGAACACCCCGAAGGAGACATGGGGCTGGGTGGCGTCGAGCACGAGCAGGTTCATGGGCGGTATGAGGGTGCGTTGCGAGCGAGGCGGTTGACCTCGTGAGAATGGCGTCATTATATCAATCAATGGCAATTCTGACAACGAAAGGGTAAGCCATCCGACCTTCAACCTTGCGTTTTACGCTTTATGAGATATACTATCGGTCACCCGAATCCGGACCCTGCCGATGTTATCGCACATTACCGTGCCCGCGCCACCTGGGCTCGACCTCGCCGCGCCGGCGCGCGACGCGGGGTGGGTCGGCACCCTGAACTGTCGCTCCGGCGAAGTATTGTGCGGCGCCGTTCTACTGCGTCTTGGGAGCCATGTCATTCCGGTGAGACTTATCCTCAACGAACCCTGCATCGAACCTCTGCTCAACTACCTTGCTGACGACATGCGAGCCAGCAAATATGATGAGCAGTACGTAGTAATGCATGGATTTTCGCAGGCGCAAATCGCGACGTATCGTACCCGGTTGGGGCATAAATCACCAACCCTACGCGTGCACGTCGGCGATTACGCAGCATATTGCACCTGGTTGAAATCGAGAATTGGATATATCGGCGGTTTATCCGCTGACTCACCAGTTCGTCTTCTTTTGGAGGAGTTCCTCGTTTTCAGTCTGACACCGACGCCCCTACGTCGGCCGCCGCGCTTGAACACTCATAAAGGTTGGAATACAGAAGAAAGCTTTTTGATTGGCGATAAAGGTGCCGGAGCGGTTACAATGTTACTACAGCATGTCCATGGCTCCCATCATGTCGAGAATGTGGAAAATGATAACGATTATCAGAAAGACGGTATTGACATCCTTGTGCGAGGAAGAACAGGCGGCTCGGCGCAAAAGAAAATTGCCATAGATGTAAAATCCGAACGGTACTCTGGCTCCCACGCTTATGAAAATATTTGCAATCAAACGACAGGCGAATTGGGATGGGTGCATAAATCTAAAATGAACGTAATTTCTTCAGTAAATTTACCTACCGGAGAGACGTTTTTTAGTAATTTTTCAGTTGTAAAAGAAGCGATACTTAGCGGCCGGCTTAAATTGGAGCAAAAGTCTGGAAGTGCGAAAGGTCAGCCATTCAAGAGTTTAATTTGGAGAATGCCAATTGAAACGCTTCTGGATGCGTTTGAGGAAACTGTATTTATTTCCTTCAACGATTGGTTCCCTCGTATTTACGAAGACGAATTCAATACGCCGTCCCAAGTTCCAACGCGTCACGCTGCCCGCAAGCTCGTCCCTGAGCGCTAGGCAGGCCAGCTCCGCTTCACAAATGCGCTGCGCCGTTTCTTCGGCTTCGACGCGTAGCCCAGCTCATGCGAAGTTTTCCACAATATCGACCGGCATACCTAGCGCGCAAAGCCCGCGCTTGGCGGGCTTAAAACGCGAGAGGCGTCTCGAGATGGTCTGTTCAGTGCGCGCGCTTTAAAACGTCACACGCGCGCTGACTTCGTCCCGGGTCGCATCTAGCTTAGGACCCTTGTCCGCCGCGCGGCGGCGGGACACCAGGGCGGCAAAGATGACCACGCCGAAACCCAGCGCTTCAATAATTGGCAGGGCATGGTCGAAGAGGGTGACCGTTGTAAAGTCGGAGTACGGTTTCAGTAGCGGGTCCGCCATCGCCATTTCGGCGCCGACCCAGCCGAGCAAGCCTCCCCCCAGCCAAATAATGGCTTTGAAGCGGGCCATCACCTTCGTCAGGAAGCCTGCGCCAAACGCGATGACGGGGATACTCAGGCCAATGCCGGCAATGGCGTAGAGAGTGCTGTGCGCCCCGGATGTATGCGCAGCCGCGGCCACGGCCAGGACGTTGTCAAGGCTCATCATGAAGTCGGCCACGAGGATGGTCCAGACCGCCGCGAATACACGGTTGGCAGCCTTCACATGTGGTTCACCGTCTTCGGCCGCGGCGAGCAGTTTGAATCCGATATACAGCAGGTACGCACCCGCCACCAATTTCAGGTAGGGAAGGCCCATCAGATAATCCGCTCCCGCAAGCAGGGCGGCGCGCAGGAGGACAGCGCCGGCAGTGCCCATTACCATTGCGCGGACCCGCAGTGCGGCCGGGAGCGCCGCACAGGCGAGCGCAATGACGACGGCGTTGTCGACACCCAGCATGACATCGAGCATCACGATTTTCGCGATGGCGCTCCAGTCCAGCATGGTCAGAAAATTCACATGGTCCTCACGATTCAGAAACAGGGTGGCACAGCATGCTGCGCCAATCTTGTTGGCCTCCTCCCTATCCGCTGGGACAAAGAGGAGGGTATGCGCTCAAATCTCGTCCGAATCACCGAAGTCGAATGCGGGAGGCGCTTGGACCTGCGTCGCTGCCGTTGGCTTGGTTGCTGCCGCTTCGCGTGTGGCGCCGGCCGTTGCCGACGTATCGGTGAGAGTCGCCGTGATGTTGCTCACCACAGCCTTGTGCGGCAGCACCGCGCCTGCGCGCGCCCGCTTGCCGCGATGCCGCTCGACGTCGGCCGGCGCGAGCTGCAGCTCGCCCACCTTTCCGGCCGGCACGGTCAGTGTCAGCGTGTCGACGGGCCGCTCGAATGCCGCACCGGCGGTCAGGCGGTCCTTGCCGTTGAGCGTCATCAGTTGCACACCGCGCCCTTTGCCCATCACCTTCATTTCGGCGAGCGGGCAGACCAGCAGCTTGCCCGCGCTCGAGGCGAATACCGCCTCGCCGGCGGAGTCACCCTCGACCGGCAGCGCCACCGCCACCGGCGGCAGCAGCTGCTCACCCTTCTCGAGTGTCACCAGGGCCTTGCCGGCCTTCTGGCGCGTCTGCAGCTCGCTGCCCGGGCACAGGAAGCCATAGCCGCCCGAGTGGCTGAGAAGGTAGTGCGCGGCGGCATCCAGCACGAACACGCGTGCGAGGGTGTTGCCATTCAGCTCGATGAGAGAAGAGGCCGGCACGCCATCGCCGCGCCCGGTCGGGAACGCCGCGGCCGACAGATTGTAGGCCCGTCCCGTGGTGTCAAGCGCCACGATGGTCTGGTTGGTGCGCGCCTCCAGAATCGCGAGCGCGTCATCGCCCGCCTTCCAGCCCAGCGCGGACAGGTCGACCTTGTGCCCGGTGCGCGCACGCAGCCAGCCCTGCTTCGAAACGATGAGCGTTACCGGGTCGTCGGCGGCCGCGGCCACTGCGCCCGTCGTCACCCGGCCCGCAGCTTCAATCAGCGTGCGGCGCGCGTCACCGAACCTTTCCCGGTCGGCCTTGAGTTCGAGCAGCACCTGGCGGGTCATCTTGTCGCCGTCGGCGAGCAGTCCCTCAAGGAATGCCGCCTCCTTGGCCAGCTCGGCCAGCTCGGCTTCGAGCTTGACCCGCTCGAGGTTCGCGAGCTGCCGTAGGCGGATTTCGAGAATGTCGGTTGCCTGCGCGTCCGTGAGCCCGAGCGTCTTCGTCAGCTCGGCCTTCGGGTCCTCGGCGCCGCGGATAATCCGGATGACCTCGTCAATGTGCAGAAACACCGCCAGCCGGCCTTCGAGGATGTGGCTGCGTGTCTTCACCTGCTCGAGGCGGTGCGTCGTGCGACGCGTCACCGTCTCAAAGCGGAACGCGACCCACTCGCGGAGCACCTGCAGCAGACCTTTCTGCTGCGGCTTGCCATCCTGGCCGATGGTGACCAGGTTCATTGCGTAGTTCAACTCGAGGCTGGTGTGCGCGAGCAGCACCTGCATCACTTCGTCGGGGCTTTGGCGCGACGAACGCGGCTCGATGACGAGGCGCACCGGATGCTGGCCATCCGAGTCGTCCGAGATGTGGTCGACCACCGACAGCACGAGCGCCTTCAGGTTGACCTGGTCCTGCGTGAGGCTCTTCTTGCCCGCCTTGATTTGCGGGTTGGTCAGCGCCTCGATTTCGCCCATCACCTTGGCCGTCGACGTATCGGGCGGCAACTCGGTAATCGCAATCTGCCACTGGCCGCGCGCGAGCTGCTCGACAGTCCAGCGCGCGCGGGTGCGCAGCGGACCGCGACCACTCGCATAGACCTTCGCGACATCCTCCGGCGAGGAGATGACCTGCGCGCCGCCCGGGAAGTCGGGGCCGGGCACAATGGCGAGCAGGTCCTCGAGCGTCGCGTCGGGATGCTGAATCAGGTGCTCGCAGGCGAGCGCCACCTCCGTCAGGTTGTGTGACGGAATTTCGGTCGCCATGCCCACGGCAATGCCAGAGGCGCCATTGAGCAGCAGCACCGGCAGGCGTGCGGGCAGCACGCGCGGCTCCGTCAGCGTGCCGTCGTAGTTCGACACGAAGTCGACGGTGCCCATGTCCAACTCGCCCAGCAGCAGCTCGGCGATGGGCGTCAGGCGCGCTTCGGTGTAGCGCATCGCCGCCGGCGAGTCGCCATCACGCGAACCGAAATTGCCCTGACCGTCGATAAGCGGATAGCGCAGCGAGAAATTCTGCGCCATGCGCACGGCCGCGTCGTACACCGACGAGTCGCCATGCGGGTGATACTTGCCGAGGATGTCGCCGACGAAGCGTGCGCACTTCACCGGCTTCGCCTTGTCGTGGAGCCCCAGGCGCACCATGTCGTAAAGAATGCGGCGCTGCACGGGCTTCTGGCCGTCGGCGCCCAGCGGCAGCGCACGGCCCATCACGACGCTCATCGCGTAGTCGAGGTAGGCCCGCTCTGCGTAGGCGCCCATTTCCACGCCGGTCTCGGTGTGGGTGTCCACGGAATTGAGAACTTCAGTCATGCTTGATTCCCCGCTGAGTTTCCATACCCGGACCATCGCCTGCCAGCTCTGAGTCCAGAATTACTTCGCCGGTACGCCGGTTAATCACCCGCATCAGTGGGGCGGTGCCGTAATCGATTTCGGGTGGTGCTGATGCTTTCGCGCGCCGTGCCGCCTTTGCTTCCTGGATGGCTACCTGGGCCTGAAAGCGGTCCTGCTTCATGGCCTCGGCGAGGTCCCTCTCGCTGATGACGACAAAACGCGACTCCCACTGTTCCGATGGTCGCGACCACGGGATGAGCGAGGCGTCGAACGGCCATACGTGGTCGTAGAGATGCCACAGCGATTGGTCTTCGGTACTCTGTGAAAGTCCGACGAACCGGTAGATGCCGCCGTCGGTATGACGCACTAGCTGACCACGTCTGGGGGCAGCCGCCAGCGCGGCACGAATACGTTCGCTCATCGTTCAGTCCTCGCTCGTGTCTTCGGAATCAGCGGTGGCGAGCACTTCACCGTCCTCGCCCGTCGCCCCGTGGCCGCCCTTGACGTTCTGCCACGGCCGATGCGGGTGCAACGCACAGCGCGTCACCGTGCAGTCGCGCACGCGGAATTTCGCGCCCGGGTCAGCGTCTTCGCCCACACACGTCCAGCAGAACGCCTTGATGGCGGCCTTGAGCGAGTTCGGGTTGGCCTGTGCCTGTTCGACGGGAGTGCGATGCACCGGCTTCCAGCCGGCTTCACGCATCTCACGCATCTTTTCCTGCCCCTTGCGCATGCGTTCGCGCAGGGCTTCGCGGCGCGCCGCGTCATCGGTGGACAGCGCCGCGTCTGCGGGCTTGGTTGCATCAGTCATCGAAGTCTCCGTTAAGGCAGGTAGGTATCGGCGATGGCCTTGGGCATCATCCCGTACCGGAATCGAGGGGCGAGCGGGCTGACAAGGGCGACCATGAGCAGCCGTCCGTCGCACCAGCGCAGCGCGCAGAGCAGGGCGGCGCGCCGCAACTGGCGCACCACCCACGGGTTCGGCGCGAGCACGTCATGCGTGAGCTGCACCGGACGGCCGAGCCAGGCCGCGAGGAAGACGCCCACAGCGACCGAGCGAGACTGCCCAAACTGACAATGCACCGTGAGCGGCGCCGCAGCATGCCGGCGGCCAAACGCCAGCACGTCCATCGCGTGCTCGAGCGTCATCTCCGTGAACCCGCCGCCGCGACGGTCGGTATCGTGGAAGCCCAGACGCAGCACCTCCGCCCATCCGTCCTCGAGTGATGCTGGCGATTGCCTCGGGTTCGTGATGGAGATGCACGCCTCGCCGCTGTCCGGCACACGATGCACGGCGTCGAGGCGCGGCAGTACGCGAACGATGCGCTGCTCGCAATCGGGTATCGTTTTGCTGTTCGTATTCAATTGCATGGGTGGTGTGCGCGAACAAACGGCCCACGAGGAGCCGTTTTGAGGGTGAATCAGGTACGCGGATGGCCAAACTTGGCCGCTTCGGTTTCAATCCAGGTGCGAGCTTCTTCGACCGTTTCGACATAGCGCCAGCTGACTGCGCCACCCGTATCCTTCGCAACGACAATGCAATGGATGGTGCCGGGTTCGACCGTTTGCCTGTCGTCATGGCGGGAGCCCGGGCCGTAGTCCAGGTAGTGCCCGGCGCAGGGCGTTTTGCCGTGAATCGTGCTCCTTTCCGGCCAGTACCAGCCGCGCGGCGAGGAGGCGCCTTTCGGCTCGTCCCAGACTGCATTGGTCTCGTACACCGAGGCACGCATCGCCGACGTCAGAAGGTCCTGCTTTTCGCGTTCAGCCAGCATCACCGGGTGGCTTGTCATCGCCACCATGTACGTATCGAGCGTGCCCAACTGGTTGGGGTTGCGAATCGACACCATGTCCGCAGGATGCATGTCGTTGTCGATGAGCCAGTCCAGCTCTGCATCCGACATCACGACAGCGCTACCTGCTTTCACTTGGGCAAACTTGCTGCGCACAACAGTCGTATTCATGGTTCCACTCCGTGGTTGGTTGTCCTGCTTGCGTATAGCCCCGGCGGGCACCCACCACGTTCCTGACGGCGGTTACGCTTGAGGCACCCTGGCGCCCGCGCGCGTCGCGACGGCGATGACCTGGTCGAGGGCGTCACGCGGACACTCGAGCACGAGCGTTACGGTCGACTGGGTCTTCTGCCAAAGCAGGAAATACTCACCCAGGTCCATCTCTTCGACGCCGCCTGCGACGCCCTGCGGAATCCCGATGACGAATCCACTGCGAATCTCGAGAATGACCCGGTCGGGAATGTCCGCGGGGTCTTCCTCCTCCCGCAACGGCCGGCCGTCTACAACGAACAGCGTGTCGTCGTGATAGGTTTTGCCGCCCTGCGGCCAGAACGCGCGGTCGCCATAGAAGCGCTTGAATTCGATGCCCGTCGTTGTCGTCGTCATGAGCGTTTCCTTAGATGTCCAGTTCGGCCAGGTTGCCGCGGGTTTCGAGCCATTCGCGACGGGCGCCGGACTCACCCTTGGCCATCAGCAGCGTGAACACGCGCGTTACCGCCTGCGCGTCTTCAACGTGCACCGGCAGCAGCAGGCGCGTATCCGGATTGAGCACCGTGTCCGTCAGTTGCTCGGGCATCATTTCGCCGAGCCCCTTGAAGCGCGAAATCGTCAGTTGCTCCGCGCGAAAACCATCGCGCATCAGCTGCGCCACGGTCTGGTCGCGCTCGACTTCCGTGAGGCAGTAGAGCTTCTGGGACGGGCGCCCCTTGCCGCGCGCGGGCACGTCGACACGAAAGAGCGGCGGCTTCGCGATGTACACGTGGCCGCGCATCACCAGCAGCGGAAAGTGCTTGAAGAAGAGGGTGAGCAGCAGGGTCTGGATGTGTGAGCCGTCGACATCCGCGTCCGACAGGATGATGACCTTGCCGTACCGAAGCCCCTCGAGCACGCTGTCGGGCGAGTCAGGCGTATGCGGGTCGATGCCAAGCGCCACCGAGATGTCGTGCACTTCCTGGTTGGCGAAGAGCTGGTCGCGCGCGACCTCCCACGTGTTGAGCACCTTGCCGCGCAGCGGCAGGATGGCCTGATACTCGCGGTCACGCGCCGTCTTGCAGCCGCCGCCGGCGGAGTCGCCTTCGACCAAGAACAGCTCGTTGCGCGTGATGTCCGAGGAGCGACTTTCGGTCAGCTTGCCAGGCAATGTGGCCACGCCGGACGCCTTGCGCTTTTCGACGACCTTGCCCTGACGCATGCGGGTCGTGGCCTGCCGGATGGCCAGCTCGGCAATCTTCCGGGCGGCGTCAGGCTGCGCCATCAGCCACTGCATGAACGGGTCCTTCACGACCGACGCCACCACCCGCACGACCTCGCGCGAGTTCAGCTTGTCCTTCGTCTGCCCCTGAAACTGCGGGTCGGCGATGTTGGCCGACAGCACGAAATGCGCGCGGCTCCACACATCTTCGGCCTGCAGCGTCACGCCGCGCGGCAGCAGCGCATGGTGCTCGCAGTAGTCGCGCAGTGCCTCGAACAGCCCCGCGCGCAATCCCGCCTCATGCGTGCCGCCCAGCGGCGTGGGAATCAGGTTGACGTACGACTCGCCCTTGCCTGAGTCATTGGTCCACGCCACCGCCGAGGATGCGCCGTCGCCGGCGGCCGTGCCTTCCTCGGTTGCGGTGGTGATGCGACCCGCGCCCGTGAACAGCTCGCCAACCAGTTCGATGCCTTCCAGTCGCTCCTGCAGATAGGTGCTCAGCCCGTCCTGGTACTGCCAGGCTTGTTCGGTGCCTGCCGGCTCGTTGCGGAAGGTCACCTTCAGGCCAGGCAGCAGCATCGCCTTGGAGCGCAGCAGGTGCTCCATCTCGCCCACGGGCAGGGTGGCGGTGTCGAAATACTTTGCGTTCGGCCAGAAGCGCACGCGCGTGCCCGAGGTGCGCGGGCCGCAGTCGCCCACGCGCTCAACGGGTGACACCTCGCGGTCGCCGTCGACGAAGGACACACGATGCACGCCGCCCTCGCGCTTGACCTCGACCTCGAGGCGGTGCGACAGCGCGTTGGTCACCGACACGCCTACGCCGTGCAGACCGCCCGAGCGACCGTAGCTGTTGCCCTTGCGGAATTTCGCACCCGCGTGCAAGTGGGTGTAGGCGAGCACCACGACAGGAATGCCCTTGTCGGGGTGCAGACCCACCGGAATGCCGCGGCCGTTATCCTCGACGGTCACCGAGCCATCCTTGTGGAGGACTACCTCCACGCGGTTCGCGTGGCCGTTCTGGGCCTCGTCGACCGCGTTGTCGATGACTTCCTGGGTGATGTGAAGCGGATTCTTCGTCCGCGTGTACATGCCCGGCACCTTGCGCACTGGTTCGAGCCCCTCAAGGACGTCGAAGTCGGCCTCGTTGTAGGCATGGGTCGCTTGCATCTCGCTCATGAAATCCCTTCAGGCGGTACGGTCGTGGAATGGCAGCCCATGTATAGGAAACGCCACGCCCATGGACTTGCGTAACGCGCTTTATGAAGTATATTATACCGTTTCATTGCCGTCCAGCACCATGCCCAACGAACCTGTGAGCGAAAAGTGAAGATTGCGTTTAAGGACTTCCTGAAGACCGAATCGGCCAACATGATGGACACGATTGTCCACGTGGCCAACGCTTGGATAGCCGCGAACAACGTCACCGTCCTCAATGTCGAGACGCTGATGGACGGCCCGTACCGCGAGGGCGGACTGCGCGTCTGGTACCGCGCGGCATAGCTCGCCGTAGGCGCCGGAGATACTCCATGCGCATCGTCGCCACCCGGTCTTTCGTCGAGGCCTTCATGGCAGTCCCGCTGCTGCAGTCGCTCGACACGCTCTATCCGGACCTCTCGTACTGGTACGTCAACACTGTCATCCCGGGGCTTGTGCTGGGCAATGACGTGCTGCTGCTGGCCAAGGAGGGCGAGCAGACGACGGGCCTTGCGCTCGGCAAGCGAACGGCCGACGAGCGCAAGCTGCGTTGCGTGCGCGTGGTGCCGGAGGCGCAGAACACCGGCGTCGGCCTGCGGCTCATCGAGCGGATGTTCGAGGAGCTGGAGACTGAGCGGCCGCACTGCACGGTCGCCGAGGAAATGCTCGGCCTCTACAGCCGGCCGTTCGTGAACCGGTACGGCTTCCAGCTCAACTCGGTCGACAAGGGCCGCTATCGTCCCGGCAAGCTCGAGTACGCATTCAACTGAGTGGCATACCGCGCGAACGCCGCGAGTTAATTTCGCAACAAGTTAACTCCACTAAAAGATTCACTTTGCAAAAAGCGCATTGTGAAGTTGCCATATGTCGCTATTAGTGATATACATACTAAACACCCGGCACTCATCCTGTTGCGCGGGCGCACACGACATCCTATCTACGGGGAAAAGAATGAAATTTCACGCGAAGACCATTTTCGTCGCAACCGTCCTGGCCGCCATCGGTTAGACCAGCCTGCTGTCCGGCTGCGCAGCCACACAGATAGCGATTGAAAAACGCAACCTGGATGTCCAGACGCGGATGTCCGATACCATCTTCCTCGAGCCGACCGCGGCCGCGAAACGTACCATCTACGTGCAGGTCCGCAATACCTCCGACAAGCCGGATTTCGATATCGCGTCTGACGTGTCGGCCGCCGTCGCTGCCAAAGGCTACCGCGTCGTCAGCGACCCGGACCAGGCGCAGTTCATCCTGCAGGCGAACATCCTGCAGGTCGGCAAGGTGACGCCGTCGGCCGCGCGGATGGCCTTCGGCGGCTACGGCGCGCCGCTCGGCGCCGCGTTCCTGGGGGCAGGCGCCGCGGTGGGCATGGGCGCAACCCACGGCGGCCCGATTCTCGCCGCGGGGCTCGTCACCGGCCTGGCCGAGATGGTCGCCAACGCGGCCGTCAAGGACGTCTACTACACGGCCATCACGGACGTGATGATTCGCGAACGCCAGCGCAGCGGTGTGAAGAGCCACGAAAGCTCGGTGCACAACCTGCACCAGGGCAACAGCGGCGGCACGACGGTGACGTACAACGAGGATAGCGATTACCGCACCTACCAGACGCGCGTGATGAGCGTCGCGAACAAGGTCAACCTCGACTTCGGCGAAGCGGTGACCCCGCTGCGCAGCGGCCTGGTGCGCGTGATTTCGGGCGTCTTCTAAGCCAGCGCGCCACCACGCATGCGCCACCCTCTCGCGGGTGGCGTTTTCATTTGCGCGGCGCGTCGCGCGCCATCCCTCGCTCATCTGCCTATACCGGTCCGGCGGTCGCACTACGCGACCTTTCAGTGCTTGGACCAAAATGAACGAAGCCATCCTTTCCTGGCTGGATAGCGAGCCCGCGCAGCTCGTGCTGTTCGGCTTTGCCCTGTATTCCCTCTTTACGGTCTGGCGCAAGCTTGCCGCACGCTGGGTGAACTGGTTTCCGCTCGCAGCGAAGCTGACCCGCCTGATGCTCTACGCGGCGGCCATCGGCGTGGCCCTGCTGGGCTTGCACGCATTGCCGGGCACGCTCCCTACCGGGGTCACCGTGGCCTGGCTCGCGCTCGGCGCCGGCATCGCCCCTGTCCTGAACCTGCTGGCGCGCCGGCTGCGCCCGCGCGAGAAGTTGCGCCGGGGTGCCACGGTCAGCACGCCCTCGGACGTCAATCGAAAGACAGCGTCGGCGCTGCCGAAGTCTGACTTCGAGGAAAGCCTGGCCATTGCCGGCGTGAATATCCCGCGCAGCGCCGAGCCCTATCACTTCCTGGTCGTGGGTTCGACTGGCACCGGCAAGTCGGTCGCCATCACGCGCCTGCTCGACGATATCGAGGCGCGCGGCGACATCGCGCTCGTCGTCGACTCAGGCGGCGAGTTTGCTTCGCGCTACTACCGCGAGGGGCGTGACCGCATCCTGAACCCGTTCGACGAGCGCTGTGCCCCCTGGTCGCCGACGGCCGAGATTTCCGGTCCGGGGCACGACGAGGCGATGTCCAAGTCGATGGTCCCCGACGGCGAGGGTGAAGCTCGGGAGTGGAACGGGTATGCCCAGACGTTCGTGACCTCGGTGCTGCGCAAGCTCGATGAGCTGAAGCGCCTGTCCGTCAAGGAGCTGCTCTATTACGTGCAGGCCGCGCCCATTGAAGAGCTGGCGCAGTTTCTGGCCGGCACGCCGGCGGCCGCGCAGCTCGTCTCCGAGCGCACCTTCGGCTCGATTCGCACCATCGCGTCGAACTACCTGGCGACCTACGCCTACCTGGAAGACCGCGACGACCCGTTCTCGGTGTCGAAGTTCATCCGTGCGGGCAAACCCGGATTCCTGTTCCTCACGTACCGCGACGACCAGCTCGACTCCCTGCGCAACATGATTTCGTGCGCGCTCGACGTCGCGGCGCGGACCATCCTGTCGCTGCCAGAGAATAGCGGGCGTCGGGTGTGGCTCATCATTGACGAGTTCGCGTCCATCGGCAAGGTGCAGACCATCGAGGCCTTCGCGACCAAGGCCCGCAAGAAGGGCGGGTGCCTGCTCATTGGCCTGCAGGCGATTTCGCAACTCCAGGACCGCTACGGCGAGAAGGGCGCTCAGACCATCCTGTCGTGCCTGTCATCGTGGCTGGTGCTGCGCTGCTCGGACCCGGAGACCTCCGAATACATCTCCACCTATATTGGAGACAAGGAGGTATCGCGCATGATGCGCGGCGAGTCCTCATCGGAATCGGGAGGCTCCGCCGGCCTGAACGAGCAGGTGCAGACCGAGCGCGCGGTCATGCCGGTCCAGCTGCAGCGGCTCAAGGACCTCCATGGCTTCTTCAAGCTCAAGGGCGACTACCCGATTTGCCGCGTCAAGCTGGCGTTCCCGAAAAAGCGCGAGCGCATCGCCGAACACTACGCCGACCGCGACTTCGAAGCGCGCCCGATGCTCAAGCTCGCGCCCCCCGCCGGTCAGCCGGCGCCGCAGGGAGGGGCGGCACAGGCGGCCGCTGTGCTGGCGAGCGCGCCGCAGGTTGAGCAGCCGAGCACTGCCCAGCCGGTCGCGACGATGACCGGTGACGCGGCGCGCGGGCCGCTGAAGATTGTGAAGAGCCCGTTCGAGGTGGGGCCGGAGGCGCTGGAAGTGGTGCTCACCGAGCTAGCCGACACCTTCGAAAACGAGAGTTGAAGCTGAACAGCCTCAATCCGTGCGCCTGTTGTGAAGATTTCACAGCAGGCGCGCTTCGTTAATTATGCTTCAATTTCAATGGGTTAGCCTAAACATCCTACCTGAATCTGAAAATAGTTCGAAAATTTTTGCACGAGAGCGTTGACATGAGCCCAATGCTCGCTATACTTGCTCACATCGGGTCCAACTTGTCGGACCTTAACCGAATTGATTGAAGGAATTGTTCGAAATGAAACTCGCTCTGCACCTCCAAAATGGCTGTACCGCGCCGATGGCGTGGCGTGCAGCCGTGCGCGGGCAGAACGTGTTGTCGAATGATTCCATCATTGCGTCGACGGCACCGCGCTTTGGCTATCAGCCCAGCGAGGGTAAGTCAGCCGCAGCGCATTCCGAGGGGACGGGCATCTTCTAAAGAGTCCATCCACAAAGGTTCAAGGAACCCCTGGGAATGCGCAAGCACCCAGGGGTTTTTGCTTTTCTGCCCCAGTGGCGCAACCAGGCTAACAACGTGTCATGCGGAACGAGACCGCAGCCAGCACGGCAAAAAACATGGCGAATGGGCGGGGTCCCGGTATGAAACTGCGGCGGAAACGCAGGAGTAAGATGGGCATGCGGAGGGACAACCTCCGCACTTTTTAAAGCTTCATCCTTGACGATGTGGCTTTACAAAGTGATACAGTGAAGTTTCCACTGCCGTCGTAGCTCAGCCCGGTAGAGCGGCCGCATTGTAGGCGGCGGGTCGCGAGTTCGAATCTACGCCGACGGCACCATTCACGATTCTTCATCGCTGCTCTAGCTCAGGCTGGTAGAGCACCTCATTGCAGAGGGAGACTGGTATCCATTCCAGGTGGCGGGCGCCCGTCAGCGCTGGTTCAAATCCAGCGGGCAGCGATGAAGGATTTCCATGCGGGTGTAGCTCAATGGTAGAGCAGCAGCCTTCCAAGCTGAACACTCGGGTTCGATTCCCGATACCCGCTCCAGTTTTCGTTGGTCCGTTGCACCGTTGCACCGTTGCACCGTGGTGGACAAGCTCATCTGGATGAGCACTCGCTTGATAAGCGAGAGGCAGATAGGTTCGAATCCTACGTCCACTACCAACCGTTTTCGCTGTGCCTCTGGCTGAGCGGCCAGGCGCCGGATTGCAAATCCGACTCAGACCGGTTCGACTCCGGTGGGGCACTCCAGCATTGAAAATTGCTTTATTAGTAGTGCAGATTTTGCCGACGTGGGCCATTGGTAGGTCAGCGGATTGTCTATCCGTTCCATGAGGGTTCGATTCCCTTCGTCGGCGGCCAGTTTCATCGCAGTACACCGCGGGAATAGCTCAGTTGGTAGAGCGCCACCTTGCCAAGGTGGAGGTCGCGAGTTCGAAGCTCGTTTCCCGCTCCAGTTTTCGTTGTTTGCCGGGAGAGTCCGGTCTGGCTGCCGGTACGAATCAATAAGAGCGTCGACTTGGAGCCCAGGCGTCGCCCACGCAGTTCAAGTCTGCATCCCGGCTCCATATTTTCGTTGTATCCGCAACAATACGTCCATAGCTCAGTTGGAAGAGTTCCGTGCTACGAACGCGGGGGTCGCAGGTTCGAGTCCTGCTGGACGTACCAGATTTGATGTACCTGTAGTGAGCGCTTCGTGCGTCGATGCCCGAGAGGCTGAAGGGGGCAGACTGTAAATCTGTTGTCACGACGTGGCCACGCTAGTTCGAATCTAGCTCGACGCACGAAGCGCTCATTGCAGCATCGTTGTCCGTGGGGGTGTAGCTCAGTCCGGTAGAGCAGCGGATTTTGATTCCGCGTGTCGAAGGTTCAAATCCTTCCGCCCTTGCCAGTAATTCGTAGTACCGAAAAAAGCACATTGCATGGCAGTAGCTCAACTGGCAGAGCGCCGGTCTCCAAAACCGAAGGTTGGGGGTTCGATGCCCTCCTGCCATGCAATGTGTTTTCCTGTAGGGGAGTGAGTGCAAGCGGTCCAAGCCACCGTTCTGAGCCAGGGCGTTCGCAGGTTCGAATCCTGCCTCCCCCACCAATTTTCGCGCGGCGCCAATATGGGCGAGCTGATGTTGTGGCTGCTTGCCCTCTCGGCCGACCGTAACCCGGTTCCCTATGGGCAAGAGGTTCGGTTCCTTCCGCTGCGCACCAACACCGCTGGCCTTCATCACGGTCTGGCCAGCAGCAACCTGTTTCATCGTGCGATTCGTCTATCGACTAGGACACCTGGTTTTCGCCCAGGGAAGAGGGGTTTGATTCCCCTATCGCACACCAAACAATGCATCGTGAGGCGACCTCGTATGCCAAAGTATGTCTACACGACAGCGGCTTGCCCCGTTTGTGGCGTGGAGAAGAAGTCAAACGGATTGCACAAACACATAAAAGCGCACGGCCCACAGGCCTGGGCGGAATACGAAGCGAGCAAAGCGGCAGCCGTAACCTGGGTGCAGCACGACGACGAGTTCCAATGTCGCGAATGCTCCTTCGTAGGCAGCAAAAACGCCGTGGTTGCACATGCATGGCGCGCTCACACCGTCGAAGGGCAACAGCACTTAGGCACCGCGCCAGGCTCACGCTACAACGAGGGCCGTAAGGCGTGGAATCACGGCCGCACCAAAGACACCGACGAACGCGTCGCGAAGTTTGGTGCGACTCTCGCTGCGCGGATTGCCGCAGGGGAAGTCATTCCGAGTTTCACGGGAAAGACCCACTCTTTGGAGCTGCGCCAGAAGTTGAGCCTTGCCCGCTCTGTCAAGAACCATGGTGGTCGATGCAGATGGTATCTGGTCGACGGACAGATGGTTCAAGGCACCTGGGAACGGAATGTGGGTTTGATGTTGTCCTCGTTGGGAATCGCGTGGACGAAGCTTCGAACCCACCGTGACGTCTTGGTCTACGTGATGGACGGCAAACACCGCACGTACACACCGGATTTCTATTTGGCAGAACAGCAGCTCTACCTTGAAATCAAGGGCTTCTGGTGGGGCAATGACCGACGAAAGATGCAGCTTGTGCGGGAGCAACATCCGGATAAGCGGATAGTTGTTGTCGAGAAAGATGCTTACGAACGACTCATGCAGGGTGAGCTAGTCTGGTGATTCAGCGACGGATTGAAAATCCGTAGAACCTGGTTCGATTCCAGGACCTTGCACCATTGATTATCCATTCTCCGAGTAGCTCAGTCTGGGAGAGCGCCGCGTTCGGGACGCGGAGGCCGCAGGTTCAATCCCTGTCTCGGAGACCACTTTCGCAAGGAGGCGTCCATGCTGTTCCGGTTACCCGCAGACCCATCTCCGGAGCAGATGGACACCGCTTATGCGGCCGGCCTGTTGCGCAAGGAGCAGCTCGAGCACGGGCGCTACTACCGCGGCCGCTGCCGCAATGCGCGCGTCGCGCGCTGGCACGCACCGGCACAGTGCTTCATCCACTGGCGCGTAAAGTTCAGCCAGCGTTTCCTCGAGCGCATCAGGCATCCCGTCGACGAAAAGGTCTTCGATGTGTTCCTCGCAATCGAGGCGGTCGAACCCGGCGACGACTTCATCGCTGACGAACAGTTCGAGCGGTTCGCCGCGAAACTGCTCGAGCGCAACTGAGACTGTTTCGGGGTGGCTGTCGCCAAGGGGTAAGGCGAGAGGCTGTGACCCTCTCATGCGTGAGTTCGAGTCTCACCAGCCACCCCCAAGCGGTCTCTTCGATGAGGAGCAGCGTAATGCGCCTGCATGAACACACCGAGCTTCCGACAAGGAAGCTCAATCGGCTCAACGCCCGAACGCCCCGCAAGGGCCTGTTCTGGTGCGGCCGCTGCGACGCCTACAAGGTAGGCGTCGGCCAGCGATGCGCAAACTGCGGGTGCAAGCACGGCCCGTGCACGATGAAGGCGTCGGAGGTCGCCTGAGCGGCTATGCGAAAGCACAAGCATATTGACCTGCCGACCCGGAAGCTGAGCCGGTTGAACGCGCGCACGCCGCGCGCCAGCCGGCGTCGGCCGCTGGGCAGGCACATGATGAAGCACACGGAGGTCGCATGAAGCGAAAACCGAAGCTGGCACCACGCAACCCGTTCGTGGTCGCCAGTCTCTTCAAGAAAGCGGGCGCGCACGACAAGCCTCACAAGGCGCAGCGTCGTGCCGACAAGGTGGCACTCGAGGGTGTAGCTCACGGGCAGAGCAACCGGCTTTTACCCGGTCGGCGAGAGTTCGAGCCTCTCCGCCCTCACCATCTGAGACATCAAACGCATGGCGTCGCGACGCGACCGCCAGTCGCTTGAGGTTTCAATTCCCCAGTAGCTCATCGATGGTAGAGCGCCGGACTGTTAATCCGGAGCGGGTAGGTTCGAGCCCTACCTGGGGAGCCAGTTTCACAACTTGACGCATACACGCGTGCAGCAGCTGCACAAACGTATGCGCCAGGACATTGGGGACGTAGCTCAGCTGAGAGAGCGCCTGCCTTGCAAGCAGGGGGTCGCGGGTTTGAATCCCGTCGTTTCCACCAGTTGCCAAGCCTGTAGTCCAGGCCCCGCCACACGGGTGTTCAACGTGGCTCTGCCCGCCGGGGGTAACGATGAATGCCGGAGTAGGAGCCGGGGTCGATTTCCCCGGTGGGTGATGGCGGCAGACGAAACGTCTTGCCTCGACCATCTCAGGTTCGGAAGCTGACACCCGCGAATCGGAAGCTTCATGCTGGCAGGCAAGCTGCAAGCCGTAGTGGCCGCAAACCATCGCGCACGTCATCCAACAATTCAGTCGATTGCCGAGGCGCTGACCGCAGGCACATCCGAACAGATGCGGGTTCCATCCTGATTAGCGCGCGCGAGCGAAAGGGGTGAAGCAGTCGGCTGAATTGTTGGTTGCCAAGCCAAACGACACGGAAATCTGTTGCCGACCGGAAAAGGTGGCAGGTGAATGGACTGGAGTAGCAAGGGCAGGGAATCCGATGCGTCGCAGCTGCACACGTAGATTCAGTTCCTACGCTCTCGCTGCGCGTGCCCGCCGGGTCGAACCGGCACCAACGCCATACCCAACAACAACCGGGGTGTAGCTCAGCTGGCAGTAGCAGCGGACTCTTAATCCGAAGGTCGTGGGTTCGATGCCCACCGCCCCGACCAGTATCCAGCTGGAGACGTAGCTCAGTCGGTAGAGCACGGCCCCTGTGCGGCGCCCTGCGCTTCGGCGCTAACGTCCGCACTTGGTTTGGCGCGTGGTCGCAGGTTCGAGCCCTGCCGTCTCCTCCATAACCCCGCGGCGCAGCACCTGCGCGGCGATAAACCGAACCGCAACGATAGGGCGGAACGCAGGAACCCGTAACCTGCGGATTGGCTGGCCTAAGCAGCCCACGATTTTCTGTCTGCCGAGTAGCAGTAACGGCCCTCTGGTCGGCACGCATGAGCGTGCGCGGACTTGAGGTAAGAGCGCGGGATAGAGGCTCTCGCGGACCCGGCAGATATCTTCTATCGGTGCGTAGCGCAGCTGGTAGCGCGCCTGGTTTGGGGCCAGGGGGTCGCCCGTTCGAATCGGGTCGCACCGACCAACAATGCCGAAGTGGCGAAACTGGTAGACGCGCCTGCCTCAGGAGCAGGTGGCCGCAAGGCCATGTGGGTTCGAGTCCCACCTTCGGTACCACGCATTGCTCCGTGTACGTTCTTTCCAGTCTGTACGAGAAGCTCGTACTGGCTGCGCGCAGCGTACCCGGATGCGATGACGTCGAGCCTTCGGGCTGTTAGACCTGCGCGACGTAAAAGGAACTGCAGGCGAGTCATCCGCGCTTTCAGCAGGAAGCGGCGTGTCGGGGAAGAGCCGACGCCATTGCCCGTCTGGCGGAATCGGTAGACGCACCTGTTTCAAGAACAGGCGCCGCGAGGCACTTGTCGGTTCGAGTCCGACGTCGGGCACCACCTTCATGCCGACCAGGGAAGCGGCTTGACTTCTCTACTACCTCTTTCGGAAACGTATGCATTAGGGGACTATCATGCAGATTCAGCAGGTGTTGGTGCTCAACCTCTCGGGCCAGCCGTTCGATTGGCTCACACCCGAGGACGCCGTGAAGGCGTACGCGAAGGGCAAAGTAGCCTGGGAGCTGGGTGACGCACAACGCGTGTTTCGCGGCGGCACCTCGCGCCTCGGCGTATCGTCGGTCATCACGGTCAAGCCGATTATCGCGCTTGCCGGCAGCGAAGTCTCGGCGCGCTGGCTGCGGCACGAGCTGCCGCTCAGCCCGCGGGACAACGACCTGCTGTTCAAGCGCGACCGGTTCACCTGCGCTTACTGCGGGGTCCGGTTTCCGCGGCACCAGCTCACGCGTGACCACATCGTCCCGCGTGCTGCGGGCGGCGCGGACACATGGATGAACTGCACGGCTGCGTGCTTCGACTGCAACCAGGCGAAGCGCGACAAGCCCGTGCATGAGTTCCGGCCGTTGCTGTTCCTGCCGTACGTACCGAACCGGGCCGAGCACTTCATCCTGTCGGGACGCAACGTGCTGGCCGACCAGCACGAGTACCTGGCCGCGCAGCTGCCGAGGCACTCGCGCCTGCTGCTCAACTGAGCATTGATGCCCGCCGGCGCGCGGTTCGAATTCGAGTCGCGCGCCGGTGTGCCTATACCGTGGTGGCATATCCACCCGAGAGGACACACATGGCATTCAAAATCGATTTTTCGAAACTGATGGACCCGGAGCACCAGGCGAAGGTGCGACGTGAGCAGGAAGCTGCTGCGGCGGCTGCCCAGGCACTCGAAGAGAAGCATCGAAGCTGGCTCAGGGTGTTGGTCGACAAAGACGAGCAGCTCAGCTCCCGCGAGCGCAGCTTCATTCGCAGCTGCGAGTATCGCCTGAACACTGGCGTGCCGCTGAGCGAGCCGCAGGAAAAGTGGCTGTGCGACCTGGCCGCGCGGTTTTCCAGCAGCGAGACGCGGCATGAAGATTGAGCCCGGCAAGACCTACCGGTTCACGAAGTCTGGACATTTGGTACGTACGGTCGTACCCAGTGAGCCGTACTGCGGGCAGGCGACGTGGACAGTGGAGCGAGTCGATGACGCAGGTGTCGGCAAGCGCATGACCGTTCCTGCGCGCGCCTTGCTGCCTCACGGCGCATAGCCTGGCGCACAAAGATGTCTCACGGACCGCTCACGAGCGGTCTCTTTTTTGCAGTTTTCTGGAGAGCGAACCCGGCAGGGCTGGGCGCGGCGTTGAACACCGAGGGTCCGGGCAACCGGATGGGCTTCGAATGCACCCGCTCTCCGCCAATCAAAAGGGCCGCGCGTCATGTGTCGCGCGGCACCATGTACGCACTGTTGTGCAGAGGGGTGCCGGAGCTGGTCGAACGGCGCCGCCTCGAAAGCGGATGGGTCGAAAGGCCACGCGGGTTCGAATCCCGCCCCCTCTGCAGAGCAGTGCAACGAACAACCGGAGTAGGCATCTCGGGACGCGGGCTCCATGCCCGTGCGGCCGCCGGCCTTGAACGCTGTCGGTCACCCCGGGATGCTGAAACAGATTCATCGGAGTAGGTGGACTGATGCCGCGACAGAATTGCAACCTCCTGCCGCCCCAGCCTGGAACGCTGGTTAAATGCTCAGGCCACTGAAACTGCTTTTCGCCTTTCGCGCCGGCAACGTGCAGCGTGGGTCTGAAGCAACGCATATCGGAGTAGGCGGCGTGAAAACGCGCGCGCCCGGGACCAGCAACCTCCCGGGCGGCCAGCCATTTGGGGCTGAGGAGTCGCGCCGCTGAAACAGTCTTCGCTCTCCCCGTATGCCCTCGGCCTCCGAAGCCGTCGAAAGGCTAAATGGACGCATGCACGTTCGAATCGTGTCGGGGAGGCCAGGTTTCATCGGGGTGTAGCTCAGTCAGGTAGAGCGCGTGCTCGGGGAGCACGAGGTCGCAGGTTCGAAGCCTGTCACGCCGACCAACATTTCATTGTAAATGTGTTGACATCGACATTTATAATGCTATACTGCATTCTCTTTCGGGCGGTGCCCGATTGTGCATCGTCAGATGCTTCAGCTGCGCCGTCGGGTTCTGGCCCGGCAGACAACACCCGTCACGCTTGGGTTAACCGAAAGGAGGCCCGTGTCGAAAGACAGCGCACCAGGACAGCGGTGAAGGTTGAGCGTGCGGCCGGAGACGGTCTGGCAGAACAAGGATTCGACGACGTCAGCTCGTATGCGGTGGGGTTCCGTAAGGCGCCCAGTCCGAAAGGCTCCGCAACGCGTCGATGCTGGCCGGGTAGCGTGCTTGCACGTTGCGCGGCGAGACACTGACAACTCCGCATGGGGAGGACAGCCGCAGCAATGCGGTCAAAGCGAGGTAGTCCACTAACTCGCGCCATGCCGGTCTCTTCGGGGACCGGTGCGGTCAATCCATGCAAGCCTCCCCGGCTCCGAAAGGAGCGCGTCACTGACCAAAGCGGTGGCGATAAGGGAGAAGCATGTGGCTGGGGAAGAACGTTACCTGCCGGGCCGTCCGCAAGGACGGGAACCCGAGGTGGCGAACAGCAGCGGGTGGTGCCGCGGTCCAGCCTAACCAACATGCGAACCTGTACGGGAAAGGGTAGCGCTGTTGTCGTAGATGCCCTCAATGGCGACAGCGCAGTTCAATGGGGTTCGGGCCAGAAATGGCACGGAGTCCAGAAGGACCGTTGAGTAGCCGGCAGGCGAAAGACATGCCGCGAGGAGTATTTTGCCGCTCAAAAGGTGGTGAAGCTCTTGGACACGCTCGTGGCAGTGGATGCAATTAGCTCAATTCGGTAGAGCATCGGCCTCTTAAGCCGACGGTGGGGTTCAAATCCTCGTTGTCAAAAAACGCAAAGCCGTGTCCGGTGATGCATGAAAATGGCTTAATCCTGTCCACGGAAACGTGAAGGCAGGCGTCTGACGCCCGCAAGGTGAAGGATGTTGATTGGAATCCGCACGTAGAGGCTGCAACCTCGAACGGCTCGCAAGGTCGGCGGTAGGACGAGAATCGAATAGTGCATCGCGACAGGGAGACCGCCTTCCCTGGGGAAACCCGAAACGGCAGCCATGTCACGATACCTCGTTTGACGGGGTGGACAAGGTGGGAACGCCGGCCGCAAGCCGCGTGATAATCCGCTCGAAAGTCGTGACGCGTCAGGCTGTAGTCTCAGGCCTGTACACCATCGAGAGCATTTCGGTTTTACCCAAACCAAAGTGCTTTTGCAACGAAGCACGAACGCTTCGCGGGTAGAGGGAGCCGGTTACCCCGTCAGTTTCATACGCTGAAGATACGCGGTTCAATTCCGCGTCCCGCAACCAGTATTTCGGAGTAGGCGTCGGTTGGACGTAGGCGGGGCCGAATCCAGTAGGCCTTTGCTGAAATCGGATGGGCTCAAGCGGACAGACCTGAACTCTGTTGCGCAGGGGCCGGCGCTGAAACAGTTTTTATGGAAAGGTGCCAGAGAGGTCGAATGGCGCTGCTTGGAATGCAGATGAGGGCAGCGATGTCCTACAGGGGTTCGAATCCCCTCCTTTCCGCCAGAACAACCGTTTCAAAGCCATTGCGCCGCGTTGTTTTTTCACAGTACGCAAAGGCTCATTGGGGGGTTAGCTCAGTTGGGAGAGCGCTTGCATGGCATGCAAGAGGTCACGGATTCGACTTCCGTATCCTCCACCAGATTTTCTTGCTTGGGGACGTAGCTCAGTTGGGAGAGCGCCGCACTCGCATTGCGGAGGTCACGGATTCGAATTCCGTCGTTTCCACCATTTTTCAGTAGTCCGTGGGAGATTGACGTGCGGAATTACTGGTCGGCTGCGGTCATACGACCGGCCGTCAGCGTATAAGAGTGCAGGAGGGTCCTGTACAGCTGGCGGCCGACACTCTACGGAGACTGTATGGCCAAGCCCATGACCCGCGCGCTTCGGCGCCACCATATCGAGCGGCTGAAACATAACCGCCGGCATTACTTCGGCAGGGACCTCGCGCAGAGCCCGGTCGAACTGGGGATTACCGTCACGACCGCGGCACGATGTTCGTGCGCGATGTGCGGCAATCCCCGCAAATACTTCCTCGAGCGCACGATGCAGGAACGACGTCTGTTCCAGGACATTGGCGAGGATTGAAGAATTCGCAGTACCTGGAGATGTAGCTCAGCTGGTTAGAGCACCGGACTCATAATCCGGGGGCCACGGGTTCGAGTCCCGTTTTCTCCACCACGATTTTAACGACGAGAGCGGGCAGGATGGTAATGCAGCGGATTGCTAATCCGTAGGCTTCGGAAACGAGGTCACAGGGTTCGACTCCCTGGCTCTCGGCCAATTGGCTGTAACCGAGACAGCAAGGCGCTCGATACGCCACAGGTTTCAGGACTTCAGGTGGGCGCGGACATGCCAGCCTGATGGTGACGAAGTGTCATGGTTGTGCACTCCGGCCCGGAGTACCCGAGGGAGTCGCTGTCCGGCGACGCCACGGCGAAATGGGCGGGCAGGGAGGGTTCGAATCCCTCACGTCTTTGCCTGAATTCTATTCGTAGTACAAAGTTTTCTTCTTTGCATCCTTAGCTCAGCTGGTAGAGCGGCGTCCTTACAAGACGAGGGTCGGGGGTTCGATGCCTCCAGGATGCACCAGATTCCCCGCGCGGCCGTGCAATCTCAGTGGCGTGAAACCACCAACCAGTGTCGCAAACGACATCGGCCGGTATCACGCCCGTTGGTGCCGCGCGCCTACAACGATATCAAGCTGATAACAAAGGGAGATTCAGCATGAAGCAGACCATCGAAGCATTCCTCGCGGCGTCGCGCCAGTATCTGCTGCCGGCCAAGCCCACCGACCGTCCCCAGGCTGCGTGAATTGTGCAGCAGGCTGCTGCACAACCCTGTTGGATGTTGCGTTTAACGCATTGCGCGTTATACTGCACTCATTGACAGGCTTGTGTTCTTGCTGCACCAGCCGGGAGACGAATGATGGACCAGTCCTTGGCCAAGCAGATTAAGAAAGCACGCGCGCGCATCAAGGTGTTGAAGGAAGTCACGCCGGAGTTGTTCCCGCAGTGGCAGCGCCTGCAGCATGCGGCGGCCCAACTGAAGGCCGCCGAGCTGGAGGACAAGGCCGCCAAGCGCGCGTGGAAGAGGCTGTAAGCAACTCAGGATTTTGCATCATCGCCGTCGTAGCCCAGCTGGTCTAAGGCGCCGTCTTGGTATGACGGAGACCGCGCGTTCGAATCGCGCCGACGGCACCACCAGATTTACCCCGGTTTCTGACCGGATTCGCCGGCGTAGCTCAGTTGGTAGAGCAGCGCATTCGTAATGCGAAGGTCGTAGGTTCGACTCCTATCTCCGGCACCAGATGATTTTTGCCGCTGACAAGCGGCCTTTTTTGCCCAGATGGCGGAAATGGTAGACGCGCAGCGTTGAGGGCGCTGTGCCGGCAACGGCGTGAGGGTTCGAGCCCCTCTCTGGGTACCATCATTTATGAACAGACGATGCTGATTTTCTTCATTTCGGCTGCAGCAACCCTCGCGGGCACCACGCTCGCTATGTCGGCTACGAATAGCAGGAAGATGGTCGGCTATTGCCTCCTCGCCTGGGGCTTGGGCGCCGCGTTGACGCACTGGTTCTACCTGACCGATGTGCTCGCTGGCTTCGTCCTGTTGCTGGTCACGCTTTACCTGCTTGACCGGCTCATCCTCTCGCGTCGTCGGCTGGACCATGTTTCGGCTCCGCCCCTCTTCAGCCTGGTACGCAGCGCCACGCCATGGCTGGTTGCGCTCACGCTCTTCCGTATATTCATCGTCGATTACATGTACGTGCCATCCAGCTCCATGCGGCCGGCGATGTCCGCTGGCGACGCGTGGCTGGTCAACATGCACGCCTACGGAGTGCACGTGCCATTTCTGCGGCACGTGTTTCTCCGCACCGGGTCTGTGCACCGAGGCGACATCGTCATGTTCCGCTTCCCTGGTAACGACAGCGAGGTGTTCGTGAAGCGCGCCGTGGGCCTGCCCGGCGATGTCGTCACGTATCGAGACAAGCGGCTGTCCATCAATGGCGTTCCCGTGCCGCATGAGCGAGCAGGGGAATTCCGTTACACCGACGAGCACCGAGGGAGCCTCACGGTCACGCTGTTCCGCGAGCAGCTGGATGGCTCGAATTACCTCGCGGCCGAGATACCGGGCTCCCCCGTCTACCTGCCGGAAGGTGTCCAGAGTTTTGCTGGCCAGGAACACTGCCGCTACTTTGATTCGGGTTTCTCCTGCAAGGTCCCGGTTGGTCATTACTTCATGATGGGCGATAACCGCGACAACAGCGACGACAGCCGCTATTGGGGCTTCGTCAGCGACGCTCAACTCGTTGGGCGGGCAATTCGGCTACTCCGCAGCGGTGACGGTTTGACCAGCGCGGAAAGGGTGGGGTCGTGAGCTGCGACGAGATTCTGCTCGACCTCGACGGCGTGTTTGCCGACTTCTATGGGCGCGCGGCCGAATTGCTCGGGCAGCCCTACAAAGGCCTACCGCCGGCCGAAGCGTGGGCCGTGCTCGAGCAGGTCCCGCACCTCTTTCGCGACCTCGCTCCGCTCGCCGAGGGCCTCCTCCTCTGGAACGCATTGCAATCGTGCTCGGCACGCAAGCGCGTGCTGTCCGCACTGCCGAAGCCGACGGGCTATCTGGTCACGGCCGACGCCGACAAGCGTCTGTGGGTTGCCGAGCACCTGTCGCCCGCGCTGCCCGTCACCACCGTCGAGAACGGCCTCGCCAAAGCGCGGCACGCTCATCCACGGCGCGTGCTCGTCGACGACATCGAACGAAATATCCTCGCCTTTCGCGCCGCCGGCGGAGTCGGTATCCAGCACGTGCGCACCGAGGACACACTCGAGCAGCTTGCGGCCCTTGGCTTGCACATGCAACGCCCCGTTTAGCTTGACGAATAGCGCTTTTCGAAGTATTCTATTTTCTCGCAACGGTTCTCGCGGCCGCGAGGCATGGAGATTAAGTGATGACACGTACGCACAGCTCGCGGGAGCAGCACGCTGGAAGCAGCTTCAACCACATCTACGGCGAGCAAGGGGGCATCACACCTGTCCCGCGCATGCTCGACCGCAAGGTGAATTCGAGTCCGCGCCGCCCGCCGACGCCCGCGCCGTGGTATCGCAAATACGTCCGCCGGTGAGCAGCGACCATGACTTCGACCATTCATCCCTTCTGCGTTTCCATCACCGGCGCCGATGATGCCGTGCGCGTCGAGGACCTGGTTGCGCTCAGTCGAGCCTATCCGTTTGTCGAGTGGGCGCTGCTGTACCTTCCGGAGAAAGCTGGCAAGCCGCGCAATCCGACGAGCGACTGGCGCTGGGAGTTCGCGGCCGCGCGCAAGGCGCACAGTCTGCGCACCGCGCTGCACCTATGCTGCAACGAGACGTTCTGGACGCTGCTCATGCACCGCGAAGGGATGGGCTTCATCCATGAGCTGCAGCAGTACGACCGTCTGCAGGTGAACATCAACGCGCGCGCGAATGTCTTCACCGCCCGCGAAATCGTCACCGTGTACGAAACCCTGTGGGCCTATCAGAAAAGCCTCATCCTGCAGCGGCATAACCGCTCGGCCAACGCCATTGACCGGTTCCTCGCGAGCTTGCCGAAGAGCTGGCTGGCCATGCCCGAGCGTGTGTCCGTGCTGCTCGATGCGTCGCGCGGCCTGGGGTTGGTGCCCGAGAACTGGGCAGCGCCCGCCACGGTAGACGGCACTCCGCTGGATACCGGCTACGCGGGCGGCATCTCGCCGGAGAACATCGAGGCCGTGCTCGACGCAACCGAAGCCGCCGTGCGCGAGCATGGGCTGCCAGGTGCGCGCTACTGGCTCGACATGGAAAGCGGCGTGCGCACCGACAACCAGTTCGACCTCGCGAAGGTCGAGCGGGTCCTGGAGGCCGTCGCGCGCCGCAGCCCGACGCTCATCGCGGCGTAACGCAACCCACCTCACCGGATTCCCGAATGGCCTTCACTCTCTTCGTACCGCCGCTCGGCGCCCGGCTCCTGCTGGCGGAGCCGTGGAGCTTCAGCCTCTACAACGAACGCCGCAATGCCACGCTGATGGCTCTGCTGGGTGACACTCGTCCTCTCGTCTACGGCGAGCCGGAACCGAGCCCCGCCACACTGCCGCCGGGCACCGTGCTCATCATCGACCGGTACTACATCCGCCAAGGCCTGGAGGGCTACGACAGCGTGAGCTTCCGTATCGCCGGCGCGAGTGCCGCGGCGCCGACGTATCCGCGAGATGGCGCGGTGTCCAAACGCCAGGTGCGGTTCTGGGCAAAGCTCGAGGACGTGAATACGATGCGCGTCGAACTGGCGCCTCCAGTGGCCGCTCGCCCGCCGGCCACACGCGGCCGGTGAGGCCCGGTGCCCACGGCACCGCTATACCGTTACAACCACGCTGGGGACGCCTCTCGACGAAGCGCAACACCCTATGCTGCTGCCCGGACCTCGCGAGAGGCCGGGCTTTTTTTCGCCCGCAGCCGTGAAAAGCCCCGGCTCGAAAGCGCGGGGCAGAGTAGACCGGCGAGTATTACGCGGTTGCAGCCTGGGTCCAGCAAGGGAGCGCGTCCAGTCGACGCAGTTCGGAATCGCCCGGGCCGAAATCATAGAACAACGGAGCGCGTGGCATTGCGCCGGCATCGACTCGGTACCAACGCTCACACCACAAACACAAACTCGCGTTAATGCTGCTGTACGATATATTGGCACTTGACAATAATACGTATTAAAAGTAACCTTGTCTTAAGGTAAGTTCATTTATTCCCGGTGCCACATGACAAGAAATCCTGTCCTTGCTTGGACTCGCGAGGCGCTGCTTCGGGCCGCATACGAACGCTTTGGTTACGCGCATGAGCATGCGCTGCATGAGCTGTACGGACTCTATGGCCAAGGCCTGATTAGCTACCCGCGCACTGACTGCGGATACCTTCCGACGATGCTGATTAAGGACATGCGAAAAGTAGCGAAAAGTCTGGTTGGTATTGCACGTACCCCTGGTTTCAACCCCCGCACCAAGGGCTCGGTGTGGAACGATGAAAGGGTTACTGTGCATCACGGAATCGTCCCGCTCAAGGCAACCGCCGCGCGGCTCGCACTGACCGGGCTAAACGAAGTGCAACAGAACCTCTACAGGCTGATTTGCGAGAGATTTGTCGAGCTGTTCACTGACATACAGGAAGCATCATGAACAACGCCGAAGCTCAACAGATTTTCCAGGCCGCGCTGGTCAAGCGCGAGGAAGCCGACGCCGCGCGCGCTGCGCTCGCCGACGTGATGCTGCGCGCGATGCGTGCGCTCCTGCCGGCCGGCACACTCCTGGAACTGAACCGGCGACCAGTGCCCGAGTATCTGGTGCGCGTTCAGACGATGTCAGGTAACGACCGCGGCACGCGGACATTCCGGGTGGTGCAGGTCGTCAACGTCGACGTCGACCCGTTGCGCCCCGAACTGTCCAAGTGGATTTGCGACGCAGTGCCGGTGAGTGAGAGGACGGGCAAGGACATGAGCGCGGCAACGCACGGCGCATCTTCGCGCAGCACGGTGCGCCTGCATGGCGACATCGGCTATCTCGGGCACGAAGAAAGCCTCGAGTCTTCGCGCGACCGCCTGCTTAACCTGGTGGTCGCGAATGCCTAAGCGAGCCGGCACCTATATCGCCAGCCGCGCCTTGCCAGAGCGGGCGGCGCGCTGGAAGCACCTGCGCGACGTCGATGGCTGGCACATCGTCTCTTCGTGGATTGACGAGGCAGGCGAGGGTGAGACCGCGGACTTCGCCGAGCTGTGGTTGCGCATCGAGGCAGAAGTGAAGAGCGCCGAGCGCGTGATTGTCTATGCCGAGGAGGGTGATTTCCCGTTGAAGGGCGCCTATCTCGAGGCGGGAATCGCGATTGCCGTAGGTATTCCAGTATTCGTTGTCATGCCTGGCGTGGTAATCGAGCCCAGGTCCTGCCGGCCCATCGGCTCCTGGATAAACCATCCGCTGGTGCGTGTGGTGTCGAGCGTTGAGCTTGCCCTCGAGGGCGCCGCGCGGCGTGCACCCGCTGAACTCCAGCCCATCGACTGAACGAGGCAGACATGGTTGCAGAGAAGAAGCACAGGCTGACCGAGGCGCAGAAAGCCGTTCTGCGCAACCTCGAAGCGGGCCTTCCGTGGGACTCGCACCTGTCGGGCCGGAGCGCCTATGGCGGTGCGAGGGCGACGGTGCAAGTCCTCAAGCGCCTCGGATACATGGCCGCCGGCGGCATCATCACGGATGCCGGCCGCGCCGCCCTGAACAACACCGCAGGCAAGTAAGCCTGCACAACAGGAGAAGCCCATGGTCAAGCTGGCCGACATCCAGGTTGCCGTCGACAATCCGACCTCGGCCTCGCGCGAAGACGCACAGGTCAAGCTCGCGTGCCCGGCGTCGGTCGACGCAGACGGCGAGTTCATGGCGACGCTGCCGGACCATCTCGCCGAGCTGGCGCGCACGTTGACGCATCCGACCGGCGTCCGGTGGAGCGTCGGCCGCGCGCACACGCGCCTGCACAGCAAGACGATGGACACACTCAAGCAAGCGCTGACGGCGTTGCTCAAGGCCTGGGCGACGCCAGAGGTCACGACCGAACGGGTCATCCGCTACAGTGTCGCGTCTCATGTGTCATTCGCCGAGACGCCGGACGGCACCATCTATCCGAACGGCTCGTTCAAGGACGCGCGCTGGTGCGACAGAAACCTGTACGGGGACCATCACGCGACCAACCCCGCACGAGGCGGCTATTCGCTCACGATTGGCGCGCGTGTATGGGACAAACGGACTATCCGCCGCGGCGATGCGGTCAAGGTCGAATACGACTACGTGTCGACCGGGCATGTCGGTGACCCGTCTGACCCGCTGAACCTGCTCAATGGCTGGTGTGCTTTCTCGTTGCCTGAGCGAGATGTGAAGGAAATGCCGTACACGCCGGAGGCGGCGCTGTTCTTCCATCGCATGATGGAGAGCATGGCCGAGCTGTCGCGCCGCGTGCAGACGTTCATGCACGACGAGCCGCGTCTACTGGCCGCCATCCAGAACGGTCAACCGCTGCTCGCAGCGCCGCAGCCGGCCGAGGTATAACGCGCACGATATTTGGCGTCGGACCACTCGATACCGAGCTATACGCGAATGCAGTTCCGAATCATTTCTAACCTGAAGGCTCACTCATGAAGCACATCAAAGTCGCGCTCCTGTTCGCGACGGCAGCAGCAGCTGTCGCCGCCCACCCTGCATTCGCGTTCCCGGTCGCCGTGGTCGCCGCACATCCCGTCGCCGTGGTCGCGGCGCATCCGGTCGCTGTTGCGACAGCGCATCCGGTTGCCGCCGCGGCAGCGCACCCCGTGGAAACGGCGAGCGCCCATGCGAGCGCGGCGCCGACGGCACACCCGGTGGAGGCCACGGCGCGCCCGGTCATCGCCCCGCATCCGGTCATCGTGCCGCCGCACGCGACGGCGCCGGCCTCGGCATCGGCGGCGAAGGTTCCGCACTAAAACGGAATGCCGGGCGCCTGACCGGGTGCTCGACGCGTCAATGGAGCTTCGTAGGGCGCCCGCGCGCTATACGAAGCTCCAGTCACATTTATTGAGGAACAGACATGTATCGACGCATCGAAACCCGAGTGGTTAGCCCCTTGCTGGGCGACAAGATTGAACTGCCGAGCTACGCGACGGAAGGCGCCGCGGCCCTGGACCTGCGGGCGTGCATCGAGGAGCCGGTGACCCTGAACCCTGGTGGTCGCATGCTGGTGAAAACCGGCATCGCCATCAACATGATGGACCCCGGACTCGTGGCCATCGTCGCCTCGCGCTCGGGGCTGTCGCTGAAGTACGGCATTCGCGTGGCACAAGGTGTCGGGGTCATCGACGCCGACTACCACGGCGAGATTGGGGTCATCCTCGCCAACGACAGCGAGGAACCCTACGTCATCCAGCCGGGTGAACGCATCGCGCAGCTGATGTTCCAGCCCGTTATCCAGGTCGCGCTGAAGTACGTCGACACGTTCTCGACGGTCACCGAGCGCGGCGATGGCGGCTTCGGCAGCACCGGGAAGCACTGAGCCCGCGCGGACTGCATCACATGGCTACGAAAGCAGCACAGTCCTCGGCCGCGTGAGCACGTCAGGCCGCTACTCGACCCCGCGCGCGACGCGGGGTTTTTCATTGCACATTACGCGATTGCTGGACATGCTCGTGATTACTTCATATACTATTTTCACCATTTACAGGAGATGGTCATGAAGCTTACGATTGAAATCCGTCCCGCGGAAGGCGGCGACGATGCGAAGCTGCTGGTTCACGACCAGGCAGCCATCTACCAAGCCTATGCCGCGCGCCATGGCGTGAAGGCATCCCTCGAGGCGCGGAGCCATCTTTGACCTCCTTCTCCTGGAAGGCGATGCGGCCATACTGATGCCGCTGCTCCAGGAGGCGGGTGGCCATCGACACCAGCGCGTCCCGCCCACCGAACGACGTGGCCGCGTGCATACCTCCACCGTTACCGTCGCCGTCTTCGAAGGCAGCGTGCCGGCCATGCCAGAGCTGCGCGAGACCGACATTCACACGCGCATCACTCGCGGTCAGGGTCCGGGCGGGCAAAATCGCAATAAGCGAGAAACGTGTGTAGTCCTAATTCATCGGCCAACTGGAATCGAGGTAAAGGCAGAGGTCGAACGCACGCAGGAAGCGAATCGACGCGTGGCGATGGCGACACTACGCGAGCGCGTGCAGGCGCACTACGCCGGCGCCGCGCAGCGCGCCGAGAACCAGCAGCGCAAGGCGCACGTGGGCACGGGCCAGAGGGGTGACAAGGTGCGTACCTACCGCGCCGACGGTGTCACCGACCACCGGACTGGGCGGCGCGCGCTGCTGCAGCAGGTGATGGCCGGCCGGCTCGAGCTGCTGCTGTAATCGAACATGCCTCGTCCAGTGGATAGGCGCCTGGTTTCCTAGACTAGGCTTTGCTGGTTCGAATCCAGCACGAGGCACCACTAATGAAAACGCCCCCAGCTAATGGTGGTTGGCGCGAAGTTGGAGCGGTCATTGATGAGAGACGCTCCCGCCACAACGATTAGTGGTAGGAGCGTTTTGAGGTTGCAGTATCACTTCTTCGTGCCATACGGCTTGCGTCCGGTACGCGCAAGCGCATCCGCCAGCGGCAGATTCGCCTCGAGCACCTTGCAGACATCCTTGCGGATACCCGTGACTTCCTTCGACGCCCACACCCAGTAAAGCTCGTCCGTGTTGTCGCACACCACGAGCTTCGTGCCCGGCAGCCGGTTAGTCTTGCTGCTCACCATCACCTCGACGATGTGGAAGACCCGGTCAGCGATGGCCGCCTTCGTCGTCTTCGGATACTCGTGCTGCTTTGGCATCGACATGCCCCAACGGCCATTGATGTAGTTCTCGATGTGCTGCTCGGCATATTCGCCCATGTTTCCTCCAGTTTGGTTCCCTCGCGCAAGTATAGTCGGTCTCTTTAAACCTTGTCATTTCGCACTTTACAAGATATACTATGCTCGTGTGAGTGTTCCCTATCTGGGGTGAACCTCTAATTCCAGCGCGTGACGACGAGGAGGGGCCGGCAGGCCCGGAAGGGTAGTCGAGGAGTTGCGCCCTCAACCCGCTGGAAGTCCTCTGGACCATTCACACACCAAGCTCCGGGTGCCGCCCCGCGGAGAACACGGCGCTTCGACCTTGCCGGCTCATATGCGAGCCAGGATGTGGCGACATCCCGTGCAAGCGAAAAGTGGGAGCCTGAAGCGGCAGGTGCGCGCGGCCAGAACCGCGCTGTGCCGAACAAGGTGCGACATCTACGCAATGCGACGCACTGGGTTGAGTACCCGCGCGGCCGGCCTGCAAGCCGGCCGACAAACTCCTCGGCTTAATCGGACGGCGTGCGCGGGTCTCGCGCGCGAAGGGCTGCGACAGCGGCCGGCCACCGTCTCCGCAGGTCGTAAGCGGAGCCTCTCAGGATACTAGGACATGGCACTGGCGCGACGCGCGTTTCTGGCTCTCATTCCCCTGGCACTGGCGGCGTGCAGCAAGAGCTTCCCGGCCCGCGCCGGCGAGGACACCCCCGCGTGGACCGCCGTGGGCCAGCCGCTCAAAGGCCGGCATGTGAGCCAGGCCGAGCTGCAACGCACCGCCGGCTTCACGGTCGGCAGCGCGGCCGCGCGGCGCACCGTCTACGTCATGTTCGACCCGCAATGCCCGCACTGCGCGCAGGTATGGCGCAGCTCGAAGGAGCTGTGGTCGCGCGCCCGGTTCGTGTGGATTCCCGTAGGGCTCATGCGCGCTGTCAGCACGCTGCAAGGTGCAGCGTTGCTGCAATCGACCTCGCCCGCTGCACTCATGGATGAGCACGAAACGCTGCTCGCGCAACGCGTCGGCGGCCTGTCGGTGAAGGAATCGACGCTCACCGAGGCATCACGTGATGCGGTCGAACGCAACTCGCTGCTGCTGGCGGGGTTCGGCGCTGAACGTGTGCCGTTCATCGTGGGCACCGAGGAGAAGACGGGCCGGCTGGTTGCCATCGAGGGCGAAGTCGGGCCCGACGCCCTGGCCGCGCGGCTCGGCTGGCCGGCCGGTGTGCAGTAAGCCGGTTTCGACCGTCCCCCTTCTTTACTGGACAACAAGATGAAAACCTACGTACTGGTGGTGCCCTTTTCGATGGACCTCTCGCGCGTTGCGCTGCTGCAGAAGCAGCGCCGAGGACCGGCATGCGTCGCCGAGAAGCTCAATTTCCCGGGCGGCAAGGTAGAGCCGGGCGAGACGCCCGAAGCCGCGGCGGTGCGCGAACTGAAGGAGGAGATGGCCCTCGAGGTCGACATCGCCGGTCTCGAACGCATCGAATTCCGTTCAAAGGCGGGCGACTACGCACTGTACGTCTATGCCGCCCGCGTGCCGAACTTCGAGGCAGCGCGCACCATGACCGACGAGGCAGTGGTTGTGCTGACCGTAGACGCGCTCCGGGAGGGTATCCGTCAGCTGCCTGAGTTCTATGTCGCCGACATGCTGCCCGTGCTCGAGCTGGCCCTGCTGACTTTCCCGCAATTCGCCTGACACGACACGCACGATGACACACGACTACCGCACCCTGAGCTTCCAGCTCAACATCACTACGCAGACGTCGGAGAAGTTCGACCAGGCCGGCGCGTCAACCGATGGCCCGCCATACCGCAGTGTCGAGCCGCGCCCCCTCGTCGATGGCATGCCGCTGTCGCTGAGCTACTGGTTCGATGCACTCGCGCTGCTCACGTGGGGCACGCATAGCGGGGCGGTTGACCTGTTCACCTGCAGCTGTGGAGTTGCGGGCTGCGCCGGCATCTTCGAGGACACCCTCGTCGAAGTCACCGACACGCATGTCGCGTGGACGTTTCCCGATGACCCGTTCCGCGGCAGGCTCCACGAGGGGCTCTTTGCCCCCGGCGCGCCGCTGACGGTGCGCTTCGAACGCGCGCACTACGACAGCGCGCTGCAGGCGCTCGAGCAGGAGCTGCTCGCGCTCGCCGCCGATGGCGGGCTGCCGGTAGTCATCGCGCCGGAGCTGCCCGAAATCGCTGACCTCGACAAGCCGCTCGCAACGGTTCTCGAGCAGACCCGCGCGCGGGTGGCAGCTGCGCGCAGGCAGGCGGCCCCACGCTACCTGGCGCAATCCGATATCGACGTGGCGGTCGACGTGTTTGCGCGGCTCGAGCAGTATGCGGCACCCGAGGAGAAAGCGAAGTACCGCCGCCACGCTGCAGACATCCGCACGCTGATGGAGGACGCCGCGCGGCAGGCGCCGGTCACCTGCGTCGGGCTGCACCCGCTGGCGGCGCGCATCCGCCGGCCGGACGACACTGACGAAGACGCGTTCGCCGCGCTGTTCCAGCTGCTTGGCTACCTGACGGGCGCCTACGGCCCGTACGACATCGAGTTTCAACATGACGGCAAGCCGTTGTCGCACGTGAAGAGCACCGCCGAGGGCTGGGACATCCGCGACGAGTCGGGCGCGCCGCTGTCGAACGACGAGGTGTTCATCATGCTGCGCCGCCGTCCGACGCGCGAACCTGCATCGCATGCCGCACTGGCCCTGTCCGGTGACCTGCTTAGTAAGCCCGCCTGATGGGTAAGAGCAAATGGATGGTGCTTCACGTCAATTCGCGCCGCCTGCTTCAGGACCTGGGCAGCGTGACGCTGCTCAGTTGCGGGCTGCTCGCGTTTCAATTCGCACTGCACCGCTACCTGTCGGGCATGGCCCACCCGCTTCCGCTGATGGCGAGCTTCATATTTGTACTGGCGCTGGCCTGCTTTTATGAATGGAAAACGGCAGGATGGTCGCGCCATGCGGTCGCCATGTGGGCCGTGCAGGCATGGGTGTTCGTGCTGGCAGCGCTCGGCGCGCCGCTGATGCGCGGTTGGCTGATTGACGCACTGTACCAGGTCAATTCGATGCCGGAGGCGGCGGCGCTCTTCGGTGCTGAATACCGCAACGCGCTTGCCACGCCGGTTGTCGGCTATGGCGGCTGTTTCACTCTCGGGCTCGCGTTGAGCCGATGGCTCGCGCTCTCGCCCCTGCATGCGGCGGTAGTCCATCTCGTGCTACTGCCCACCGAGCGGACCTTCCGATGCCAGCATTGCGGTAGAACCGGCTGAAGAAAAGCCCGCCTGCCTCAAGGAGGTAGACGGGCTTTGAGCGTCAGCGCAAACTGAGCAGTTGTGCGACCTTCGGGTTGACGCCCGCAGTGCTATCGCGCCGGGGCTCCGTGTGCGACGCCACCGGCGGCACGGACACATCAGCCGCGAGTCGCCAGGCCGGCAGCACGCGCCACAGGTTGACAGGCCCGAAAGCAAGCGCAGGCCAGGCAACCTCGGAAAGGGTATGGACGGGAGTAACCATGTCCGTTCCCTTACGCGTGCAACGCCGCAAGATACTCAGGGTTGAAACGGCCGGTGGCTTCCAGCACCACCGCCTTCGGTGCGACGGCCGGTTGCAGTTTCGGCTTGGCCGATACCAGCTCCCAGGCATCGAGCGCCGCCGGGCAGAACATGCCATCCGACGTCACCCACGACACGAAAAGCGCCGTCCGGTCATCCGGGCTGCCGCTCTCGCGGGCCAGCAGTTCCTTGCCGATGAGCTTGAGCTTGGAAACGAGTTTCGAAACACTGATGCGCGACATGGTTGTCCTCCTCAAAAGGGTTTGTCCTGCTGGCGTATAGGCAGGGAGGAGGGGTCATGCCGCGCGCGCCTATGAGCGTC